>JGI26088J50261_1001285_pt1 | contig 13755 bp, 9 predicted proteins | sample SaaInl1SG_22_DNA_FD_50261 | JGI IMG/M metagenome (IMG submission 50261)
ATTGCGCCAATCGCGATGGAAGAAGGCTTGCGCTTCGCTATTCGTGAAGGTGGTCGTACAGTGGGTGCGGGTGTGGTCGCTAAGATCACGGCTTAATCACTGTTTATTGTTACGTAGGGGCATAGCTCAATTGGCAGAGCGTCGGTCTCCAAAACCGAAGGTTGGGGGTTCGATTCCCTCTGCCCCTGCCACGATTTTTGAGGTTTGGCATATCGTTTAGACACGATGTGTTGGGACCCAAAGAGAGTGGTTTTTAAAGCCCGCCGAAGTCGAAAGACCTCTGGTGGGCTTGCCCGTCTTATGGCGGGCGATCAGAAATTGGTATTGAGATCGTTTATTTATGGCTACATCTGACATCGAAACGGTAGGCGCTGCCGCTAACACCGCCAAGCTAGTGGCGGCTGTCGGCTTGGCATTGGCTGGCTTCGTCGCGTACTTCATGCTGTCGGCCCGGGGTTCTACGGTGCAGTGGAGCAGTTTGCTCGCTGGCGTGGTGTTGGGAGTCATTGTGTTTTTGTCTTCGTACACCGGGCGCAACTTCTTGGNCTTTGTACGTGATGCGAAGCGTGANGTGGAAAAGGTGGTGTGGCCGACACGCCGCGAGTCCATGCAAATGACGCTGTACGTCTTTGCCTTCGTATTCGTGATGGCCTTGTTTTTGTGGTTGACGGATAAAACCCTAGAGTGGTTCTTGTACGACTTGATTTTGGGTTGGAGAAATTAATGACAGAAGCATCCGAAACCGTTCAGTCTTTAACGCCTGCTGATGGCATGCGTTGGTATGTTGTGCACGCCTATTCTGGTATGGAAAAGGCCGTNGAGCGCAACATCATGGAGCGTGTCGGTAACGCAGGCATGGAGGCCAAATTTGGCCGCACCTTGGTGCCCACTGAAGAGGTGGTTGAGCTGAAAAACGGCCAACGTCGTACCACAGAGCGCAAGTTTTTCCCGGGCTACGTGCTGGTCGAAATGACCATGGATGACGAGACGTGGCACTTGGTCAAAAACACCAACAAAGTCACTGGCTTTGTGGGTGGCGCCAAAAACCGGCCTGCACCGATTTCTGAAGCGGATGTCCAGAAAATCATGGGCCAGATGCAAGAGGGGACAGACAAGCCGCGCCATAAGGTCGAGTTCGTGACCGGTGAGTACGTGCGTGTCAAGGAAGGTCCATTTGCTGATTTCAACGGCACTGTTGAAGAAGTGAACTACGAGAAAAGCAAGATGCGTGTTGCGGTCACCATTTTTGGCCGATCAACACCTGTCGAATTGGAATTTAGCCAAGTCGAAAAAGGCTAATTAGTTTTTGCCGCGCAAGCCGATAGGCGTGCGCGGTTTTGACGTTTCTGACCCGCGTCAAATGAAAAATCAGGGTCTTAGTTGACGAGGAGATGGTGCTAGACACCATCGTTTGAACTCGAAGGAGTGAAAGTATGGCGAAGAAAATCGTCGGCTTTATCAAGCTGCAAGTGCCAGCTGGTAAGGCTAACCCAAGCCCACCAATCGGCCCCGCATTGGGTCAACGCGGTTTGAACATCATGGAGTTCTGTAAGGCGTTTAACGCCCAGACTCAAGGTGTTGAACCCGGGTTGCCATTGCCAGTCGTGATTACTGCGTTTGCAGATAAGAGTTTCACATTTGTCATCAAGACGCCGCCTGCGGCCGTATTGATCATGAAGGCGTTGAAGTTGACCAAAGGCTCATCGGTTCCCAACAAGACCAAGGTCGGCAAGATCACACGTGCTCAGTTGGAAGAAATCGCCAACACCAAAATGAAGGATTTGAACGCTGCGAGCCTTGACGCCGCCGTTTCAATCATTGCAGGCACCGCACGCTCTATGGGCGTTACTGTGGAAGGCGCATAACATGGCTAAGTTGACTAAAAAACAAAAAGCCCAAGAAGGCAAAGTGGACAGCAACAAGCTGTACCCCATCGTTGATGCCTTGGCGTTGGTGAAAGAGTTCGCAACCGCTAAGTTTGACGAGTCTATCGATGTTGCTGTCCAGTTGGGCGTTGACGCGAAGAAGTCTGACCAAGTGGTTCGTGGCGCCGTTGTGTTGCCACACGGTACCGGTAAGACCACCCGTGTTGCNGTGTTCGCTCAGGGAGCCAAGGCGGAAGAAGCCAAGGCCGCCGGTGCAGATATTGTCGGCATGGACGATTTGGCTGCTGAAGTCAAAGCGGGCAAAATTAACTTTGACGTTGTCATCGCCTCACCAGATGCCATGCGCGTGGTGGGTACCTTGGGTCAAGTGTTGGGCCCACGTGGGTTGATGCCTAACCCCAAGGTTGGCACCGTGACGGCTGACGTGGCCACGGCGGTTAAAAACGCCAAAGCCGGTCAAGTTCAGTTCCGCGTTGACAAGGCCGGTATTGTTCACTCAACCATTGGCCGCCGCTCATTCGAAGCAGATGCACTCAAGAACAACTTGGCTGCATTGGTCGACGCTTTGGTGAAATCTAAGCCAGCAACCAGCAAGGGTCTGTACCTGCGCAAGGTCGCCGTGTCATCTACCTTGGGCGTTGGCGTTCGCGTTGACACCCAGTCCATCGCAGCCTAATAGGAATCGCGATAAAGAATTGAAAGGCACCTCGGTGCTTTTCATGTGGTGGGTCTTGGGGCGTATTCATTTACCCCTGGGGGCCATCCAAGACCGTTGGCGCCGCGTTTGATTCGTCAAACAACGCTTAATTGATTGCCAACGCAGATGGCGGTCCCGCTGCAGATGGACAGCCGCTCGCAAGGGCGGTTCCTGAAACAGATGATCGCTGCAATGAGGCGCAAGAGGTNGGTTGAACCGCCGCTTGCATTTTGAAGGAGTTGACCTTGAGTCTAAACCGCAGTGAGAAACAAGCCGTCATTGAAGACGTGACAGCACTCGCAGCTAAAGCTCAAACGCTTGTGTTGGCGGAATACCGCGGCATTACGGTGGCGGCAATGACGGATTTGCGTGTAAAAGCCCGTGCAGCTGGCGTGACGATTAGCGTGTTGAAAAACACGTTGGCTCGTCGTGCTGTTGCAGGGAGCGCATTCGAAGTTGCTGGCGACCAAATGACCGGTCCGCTGATCTATGGCTTCTCAGAAGACGCCGTGGCCGCCGCTAAGGTGATGGCCGAGTTCTCGAAAATCAACGACAAGTTGGTTCTCCGCTCAGGTGTTTATGCTGGTAAGTCATTAGATGTCGACGGCGTTAAGCAATTGGCAAGCATTCCCTCTAAAGAGGTTTTGTTGGCACAGTTGTTGGGCTTGATGCAATCCCCCGTCAGCCGTACCGCTCGCGTACTGGCTGCATTGGCAGAGAAAAAAGGCGAGACCGCTGCTGCGTAAGCCTCTGGCTTATGAAGTGACATTCTTGTCGTAACGTTTTAGGAAAAATTGAAAATGGCATTTGATAAAGACGCATTTTTGACCGAATTGGATAGCATGACGGTTATGGATCTCAACGATTTGGTGAAAGCCATCGAAGAGAAATTTGGNGTGAGCGCTGCAGCGATGGCTGCACCTGCNGGCGGCGGCGCTGCTGGCGGCGCTGCTGCTGCTGAAGAGAAGACTGACTTTGATGTCATCTTGTTGGAAGCCGGCGCGAACAAGGTTTCTGTTATCAAGGCCGTCCGTGAACTCACGGGCTTGGGCTTGAAAGAAGCGAAAGACGTGGTTGATGGCGCACCTAAGGCCGTCAAAGAAGGCGTGAACAAAGAAGAAGCCGATGCAGCTATGAAAAAGCTGGAAGAGGCGGGCGCTAAGGCCGAGCTTAAGTAATGACGTTATTCGTGGGTTTGGCTTGCCAGACCCGCGAATGGCTACTTACGTAGGCTGGTGCGCGCGCCAGCCTTTTGCACTTAATTCCAGTCAGTGGAATGCACCTAAAAGTAGATATAAAGCGTCTACTTTTAAGTGTCTTCTAAAGCCCGACGTTAGAAGACGGCTTGGTACGGACCGCGTGCAATGCGTGGTTGTCAGCCAAGGTTGGTAGTGGCCAACCGCCGAGTCCGCCCGTAACACATTGTCGTGTTGCAGGTGTCCATTGTTCTGTCGAACTGTCCCGGAGAACCCATGGCCTATTCATATACCGAACGCAAACGCATTCGAAAGAGTTTTGGCAGCCGTGAAAACGTGCTGGAAATTCCTTACCTGCTACAAATGCAAAAAGATGCGTACACCGCGTTTTTGCAAGCAGGTGCCGCCCCCAAGAAACGTGCAAACGAAGGCCTACAAGCCGCGTTCTTGTCCGCTTTCCCAATCGTCTCTCACAATGGTTTTGTAGAGATGAAGTACCTTGAGTACAACTTGGCCAAACCCGCATTTGATGTGCGCGAATGCCAGACACGTGGCCTCACCTTTTCTTCAGCTGTGCGTGCGCGCGTGCAATTGATTATTTACGACCGTGATTCCAGCACCAGCCAATCCAAGGTGGTCAAGGAAGTGAAAGAGCAAGAAGTCTACATGGGCGAAGTGCCCCTGATGACGGACAAAGGCTCATTCATCATCAACGGTACCGAGCGGGTGATTGTGTCGCAGTTGCACCGTTCACCTGGCGTGTTCTTCGAGCACGACAAGGGCAAGACCCACAGCTCAGGCAAGTTGCTGTTCTCAGCACGCATCATTCCTTACCGTGGTTCATGGTTGGACTTTGAGTTTGACCCCAAAGATTTCTTGTACTTCCGTGTTGACCGTCGTCGCAAGATGCCCGTCACGATTTTGCTCAAAGCGATTGGCTTGACGCCAGAAGCGATTTTGGCCAACTTCTACGTGAACGACCAGTTCCGTCTGATGGACAGCGGCGCCCAAATGGAATTTGTCGCCGAGCGTTTGCGCGGCGAGGTCGCACGTTTCGACATCACCGACAAGTCGGGCAAGGTCGTGGTGGCCAAGGACAAGCGCATCACGGCACGCCATACGCGTGACATGGAGCAGTCTGCGACCACGCACATTAGCGTGCCCGAAGAGTTCTTGTTGGGTCGCGTGATCGCAACCAATGTTGTGGAGCCCGATACAGGCGAAATCATTGCCAAGGCCAACGACGAGTTGACGGAGGCCTTGCTCAAGACCTTGCGCGCCGCAGGCATTCAAGATCTGTCGTGCATCTACACCAACGACTTGGACCAAGGCAACTACATCTCGCAAACCCTGCGTACTGATGACACCGCGGACGAGTTCCAAGCGCGCGTCGCCATCTACCGCATGATGCGCCCTGGTGAGCCACCAACCGAAGACTCCGTTCAGGCCTTGTTCCAGCGCCTGTTCTACAACGCTGACACCTATGACTTGTCACGGGTTGGCCGCATGAAGTTCAACGCCCGCGTTGGTCGTGAAGAGCTGACTGGCGAGATGGTGTTGAGCAACGAAGATATTTTGGCGGTCGCCAAGATCTTGGTTGACCTGCGTAACGGTCGTGGTGAGGTTGACGACATTGACCACTTGGGTAACCGCCGTGTTCGCTGTGTTGGCGAGCTGGCTGAGAACCAATACCGCACCGGCTTGGCACGTATCGAAAAGGCTGTGAAAGAGCGCCTTGGTCAAGCCGAGCAAGACCCCTTGATGCCGCATGACCTGATTAACTCCAAGCCCATTTCTGCGGCCCTGAAAGAGTTCTTCGGCGCGTCACAGTTGTCGCAGTTTATGGACCAGACCAACCCCTTGTCTGAGATCACGCACAAGCGNCGNGTCTCTGCNTTGGGCCCAGGCGGTTTGACTCGTGAGCGNGCTGGCTTTGAGGTCCGCGACGTGCACGTGACCCACTACGGTCGTGTCTGTCCTATTGAGACACCCGAAGGTCCAAACATTGGTTTGATTAACTCTCTGGCGCTGTACGCCCGATTGAATGAGTACGGTTTCATTGAAACGCCTTACCGTCGGGTAACCGATGGCTTGGTGACCAATCAGATCGACTACCTGTCAGCCATCGAAGAGGGCAAGTACGTCATTGCGCAGGCCAACGCGCCACTCAATGACAAGGGTGTTCTCGAGGGTGACCTGATCTCTGCACGTGAAAAAGGCGAATCCGTTTTGGTCGGTGCCGAGCGCATCGAGTACATGGATGTGTCGCCTGCGCAGATCGTATCGGTTGCCGCCTCACTGGTGCCGTTCCTGGAGCACGACGATGCCAACCGCGCCTTGATGGGTGCGAACATGCAGCGTCAAGCCGTACCGGTCTTACGTCCTGAAAAGGCCGTGGTCGGAACGGGCATTGAGCGTGTGGCAGCGGTGGACTCCGGTACCGTCGTGACGGCGAATCGGGGTGGTGTGGTTGACTATGTCGACGCCACCCGTGTAGTGGTCCGCGTGAATGATGCGGAGGCAGCGGCCGGCGAAGTCGGTGTGGACATTTACAGCCTGATCAAGTACCAGCGTTCCAACCAAAACACCAATATTCACCAGCGTCCCATCGTGGCGTGCGGTGATGTGATTGCCAAAGGCGATGTCATTGCCGATGGTGCGTCCACCGATTTGGGTGAATTGGCGTTGGGCCAAAACATGTTGGTCGCGTTCATGCCTTGGAACGGTTACAACTTCGAAGACTCCATCCTCATCTCTGAGCGCGTGGTGTCTGAAGACCGCTTCACGTCCATACACATCGAAGAGTTGGTGGTGATGGCGCGTGACACCAAGTTGGGTGCGGAAGAGATCACGCGTGACATCCCGAACCTCTCTGAAACCCAGCTCAATCGTTTGGACGACTCCGGCATTATTTATGTCGGTGCAGAGGTTCAGCCGGGCGATACCTTGGTGGGCAAGGTCACGCCCAAAGGCGAGACCACCTTGACGCCTGAAGAGAAGCTGCTGCGCGCCATTTTTGGTGAGAAGGCTTCTGACGTTAAGGACACCTCGCTGCGCGTGAGCCAAGGCTCGCAGGGCACGGTCATTGACGTGCAGGTGTTCACCCGAGAAGGCATTACCCGCGACAAGCGTGCGCAACAAATTATTGACGACGAACTCAAGCGCTTCCGTTTGGATTTGAACGATCAATTGCGTATTGTGGAAGGTGATGCCTTTGCGCGTATTGAGAAGATGTTGATTGGTAAGACAGCCAACGGCGGCCCACAGAAGCTCGCCAAAGGCTCGACTATTGAGAAAGCCTATTTGACTGAGCTCGACAAGCATCATTGGTTTGACATCCGTCCCGCCGATGACGACGTAGCGTCACAGCTGGAGTCCATCAAGAACGCGTTGACACAAACCCGTCACAGCTTTGACTTGGCCTACGAAGAGAAGCGCAAGAAGTTAACGCAAGGCGACGAGTTGCAAGCCGGTGTGCTGAAGATGGTCAAGGTCTACATTGCCGTCAAGCGTCGCTTGCAGCCAGGTGACAAGATGGCCGGCCGTCACGGTAACAAAGGGGTGGTCTCCAAGATCGTGCCGGTTGAGGACATGCCTTACATGGCCGACGGTACGCCGTGCGACATTGTCTTGAACCCATTGGGTGTACCGTCACGTATGAACGTAGGCCAGGTGTTGGAAGTGCACTTGGGTTGGGCCGCTAAGGGCCTAGGCCAGCGCATTGGCAACATGTTGCAAGATGGTGCGCGTGCTACTGAGGTGCGTGGATTCTTGGACCAGGTTTACAACGCGACCGGTCGCAAGACCGACCTTAAGGCGATGGGTGACAAAGACGTGATGGCGATGGCAGACAACCTGCAACTCGGTGTGCCGTTCGCGACGCCTGTGTTTGACGGTGCGTCAGAAGTCGAGATTCAGGCCATGCTGCAATTGGCATACCCTGAAGAGATCGCACAAGCCAAGGGCTTGACGCCAACCCGCACCCAAGCGCAGCTGTATGACGGTCGTACCGGTGATGCGTTTGAGCGCAAGACCACCGTCGGCTACATGCACGTGTTGAAGTTGCACCACTTGGTTGATGACAAGATGCACGCACGCTCAACGGGCCCGTACAGCTTGGTCACACAACAGCCACTGGGCGGTAAAGCCCAGTTCGGTGGTCAGCGCTTCGGTGAGATGGAAGTGTGGGCTTTGGAAGCCTACGGTGCCTCTTACACCTTGCAGGAAATGCTCACCGTCAAATCAGACGACGTGCAGGGCCGTACCAAGGTTTACGAGAGCATTGTCAAAGGCGAACACGCGATCGAGGCGGGCATGCCCGAGTCGTTCAACGTGTTGGTCAAAGAAATCCGTTCATTGGGTATCGACATTGAGTTGGAGCGCTCTTGATGATCTGAGAGTTGGTAGGCGCGTCGCGCCTACCCTTTTTATTCATCAAGTCTGACATTTAAGGATTGAAAACATGAAATCGTTACTCGACCTGTTCAAGCAGTTCACACCTGACGAGCACTTTGACGCCATCAAAATTGGTTTGGCNTCGCCAGAAAAAATCCGTTCATGGTCTTTCGGCGAAGTTAAAAAGCCTGAGACCATNAACTACCGCACTTTCAAGCCTGAGCGCGACGGTTTGTTTTGCGCCAAGATTTTTGGCCCTATCAAAGACTACGAGTGCCTGTGCGGTAAGTACAAGCGTCTAAAGCACCGCGGCGTTATTTGCGAGAAGTGCGGCGTTGAAGTCACCCAAACAAAGGTGCGTCGCGAGCGCATGGGTCACATTGACTTGTCTGCACCGTGTGCCCACATTTGGTTTCTGAAGTCTTTGCCCAGCCGCTTGGGCATGGTCTTGGACATGACCCTGCGTGACATCGAACGCGTGCTGTACTTTGAGGCGTATGTGGTGGTTGACCCCGGCATGACCCCGCTGAAAAAATTNGGCATCATGACCGAAGACGACTTTGACGCCAAGCGCGTGGAGTTTGGCGACGAGTTCGTCGCCAAAATGGGCGCTGAAGGCATCAAGGACTTGTTGGAAAGCATTGAGCTNGATAGCGAGATTGAGAAGCTGCGCAACGACCTGACTGGNTCAGAGCTCAAGATCAAGAAAAACGCCAAGCGTTTAAAGGTTCTGGAAGCGTTNAAGAAGTCAGGCATCAAGCCAGAGTGGATGATTCTGGACGTGTTGCCCGTGTTGCCACCTGATTTGCGCCCGCTGGTGCCATTGGATGGCGGCCGTTTTGCGACCTCTGACCTGAACGATTTGTACCGTCGCGTGATTAACCGCAANAGCCGCTTGCGCCGTTTGCTCGAGNTGAACGCACCTGAAATCATTGCGCGTAANGAAAAGCGCATGTTGCAAGAGTCTGTTGACAGCTTGCTGGATAACGGTCGTCGCGGCAAGGCCATGACGGGCGCCAATAAGCGTGCNCTGAAGTCACTGGCTGACATGATCAAAGGNAAGAGCGGTCGCTTCCGCCAGAACTTGCTGGGTAAGCGCGTGGACTACTCTGGTCGTTCTGTTATCACCGTGGGCCCAACGCTCAAGCTGCACCAGTGTGGTTTGCCAAAGGCCATGGCGTTGGAGCTATTCAAGCCCTTCATCTTCAGCCGCTTGGAAGCGATGAATATCGCGACCACCATCAAGGCTGCCAAGAAAGAAGTGGAAGCCGGAACGCCGGTGGTGTGGGACATTTTGGAAGAGGTCATCAAAGAGCATCCCGTGCTCTTGAACCGTGCGCCAACGCTGCACCGCTTGGGTATTCAAGCGTTTGAGCCCATCTTGATTGAAGGCAAGGCGATTCAGCTACACCCCTTGGTCTGTGCTGCGTTTAACGCCGANTTTGACGGCGACCAAATGGCGGTTCACGTCCCTTTGTCGGTGGAAGCGCAGATGGAAGCCCGCACCTTGATGCTGGCGTCCAACAACGTGCTGTTCCCAGCCAACGGCGAACCATCGATCGTGCCATCGCAAGACGTGGTTTTGGGCTTGTATCACGCCACCCGCGAGCGTATCAACGGCAAAGGTGAAGGCTTGTTCTTCACCGATGTTGCTGAAGTCACGCGCGCATTCGATGCAGGTGAGGTCGAACTAACTGCGAAGATCTCAGTTCGTTTGCCTGTGTACACAAAAAATGCCGAGACGGGCGAATTTGACGTTTCTTACGCCCTGACCAGTACCACGGTCGGCCGTGCGCAATTGTCGGAAATTTTGCCCAAAGGCTTGCCGTTCGAGAACCTAAACCGCGCGCTGAAGAAGAAAGAAATTTCACGCCTCATCAACGCCTCATTCCGCAAGTGCGGTTTGAAAGAGACCGTTGTTTTCGCAGACAAGCTGTTGCAAAACGGCTTTCGTTTGGCAACGAAAGCGGGTATCTCAATTGCGATTGACGACATGTTGGTGCCACCAGAAAAGGCCGGCATTATTCAACGCGCTGAGACCGAGGTGAAAGAGATCGGTAAGCAGTACGCCTCCGGTCTGGTGACAGCGGGCGAGCGTTACAACAAGGTGGTTGATATTTGGGGCAAAGCCGGTGACGAAGTGTCNAAGGTGATGATGGCCCAATTGGCAAAAGAGAAAACGGTTGACCGTGATGGCAATACCGTTGATCAAGAGTCATTCAACTCCATTTACATGATGGCTGATTCCGGCGCGCGTGGCTCTGCTGCGCAGATTCGTCAGTTGGCAGGTATGCGCGGTTTGATGGCCAAGCCTGATGGTTCCATTATTGAGACCCCTATCACGGCGAACTTCCGTGAAGGTCTGAACGTGTTGCAGTACTTCATCTCGACACACGGTGCGCGTAAAGGTCTGGCCGATACCGCCTTGAAGACAGCGAACTCTGGCTACTTGACACGTCGTTTGGTCGACGTGACGCAAGACTTGGTGATTACAGAGCTGGACTGCGGTACCAACGACGGCTCAACGATGCGCGCCATTGTTGAGGGTGGTGAAGTCATCGAATCATTGCGTGACCGTGTATTGGGTCGCACCTTNGTTGATGATGCGGTTAACCCAGAGAACCAGATGGTGCTGGCCAAAGCCGGCGACCTGTTGGACGAAGACCAACTGGACATACTCGAGGCCGCTGGCGTCGACGAAGTCAAGGTGCGTACCGCGCTGAATTGCGCCACCCGCTTTGGTTTGTGTGCCAAGTGTTACGGTCGCGACTTGGGACGCGGTGGTTTGATCAACAACGGTGAAGCCGTTGGTGTGATTGCCGCTCAGTCTATCGGTGAGCCCGGGACCCAGTTGACCATGCGTACCTTCCACATTGGTGGTGCGGCGTCACGTGCGGCCGTTGCGTCTAGCGTGGATGCCAAGTCCGGTGGTTCCATCGGCTTTAACAGCACCATGCGTTATGTGACCAACACCAAGGGTGACCTAGTTGTGATTGCTCGCTCAGGCGAGATCGTCATTACCGACGAACACGGCCGTGAACGCGAGCGTCACAAGGTGCCTTACGGTGCGGTCTTGTCGGTGAAAGCCGACCAGGTCGTGAAGTCTGGTGCTGTATTGGCGAATTGGGATCCGCTGACCCGCCCCATCATTACCGAATTTGCGGGTACCGCTCGATTCGAAGGTGTGGAAGAGGGCTTGACGGTTGCCAAGCAGGTCGACGACGTGACCGGCTTGTCTTCACTCGTGGTGATTGACCCTAAGCGTCGCGGCTCTACCAAGTCCGTACGCCCCGTGGTGAAGTTGCTCGACGCCAATGGCGAAGAAGTGAAGATTCCAGGTACAGACCACGCCGTGGCGGTTGGCTTCCAGATTGGCGCCTTGATTCAGGTGCGTGATGGCCAAGAAGTTGGCTCTGGTGAGGTCTTGGCACGCGTGCCAGTCGAGGGTCAGAAGACCCGCGACATTACGGGTGGTTTGCCACGGGTTGCCGAGTTGTTCGAGGCGCGTACGCCTAAGGACAAAGGTACCTTGGCCGAGTTGACCGGTACGGTCTCCTTCGGTAAAGAAACCAAAGGCAAGATTCGCTTGCAGATCACTGATCCAGACGGCAACGTGTGGGAAGACTTGGTGCCCAAAGAGAAGAACATCGTGGTGCACGAGGGCCAGGTGGTCAACAAAGGTGAAACCGTGGTGGACGGTCCAGCCGATCCACAAGACATCTTGCGCCTCTTGGGCATAGAAGAACTCTCTCGTTACATCGTCGACGAAGTGCAGGACGTTTACCGTCTGCAAGGTGTGAAGATCAACGACAAGCACATTGAAGTGATTGTTCGTCAGATGTTACGCCGTGTCGTTGTCGAGAATACGGGTGACTCCAACTACATTGGTGGCGAGCAGGTGGAGCGTTCAGAGATCTACAACACCAACGACGCCTTGCGCGCCGAAGGTAAGATTCCTGCAACGTTTAGCAACATCTTGTTGGGTATTACCAAAGCATCTTTGTCGACCGACAGCTTCATTTCTGCCGCGTCTTTCCAAGAGACCACGCGTGTGTTGACCGAGGCTGCCATCATGGGCAAGCGCGACGAACTGCGCGGTCTGAAGGAAAACGTGATTGTGGGTCGTCTGATTCCTGCGGGAACCGGTTTGGCGTTCCACGATGCACGCAGAGCCAAGGAGCTGATCGAAGCTGAAGAGCGCCGCATGATTGCCGAGTCGGATACCCAAGATGGGGATGACGATGCAGACGTTTCTGCGGAAGCTGCTGATGGCGCTGATGGCGCCGCGGCTGACAACGTAGCTGAGTAAGCCAGATCAACGTTAGGGGTGCCGTACGCGCACACCTAGCGTGATCCATACCCCAGTCGCTTCACGGTGGCTGGGGTATTTTTTTTAGAATGACATGACGCCAACGCCACTATCAGAACAGTTCCCATGGGTCGCGCAGACCATACAGGCCGTGGGCAACGGGCGCAACACCGATGCGGTATTGGCTAAAACGCCGAGCGCCTTGCGTGGGGGCGTGCAGGCGTTGGCCTTTCATGTCTTGCGTCAGTGGGCATGGGCACACGCCGTCGTGCCGCGCTTGGCTAGTAAAAAACCAGATGCCGAGCTCAAGGTCTGGTTGGTCTGCGGCGTTGCGCTGCTGCGCGAGCCGCGTCGTTATGACCCGCACACTGTCGTTGATCAGGTGGTGCAGGCGTGCAAACAAAATCACCGCCTCAAGGCCAAAGCACCCTTTGTTAACGCGTGCCTACGCCGACTTGTCCGTGAGTATGACGCACTAGATCAAGCGGTGTGCAATGAGCCGGAGGTACGTTTTAATCACCCCACTTGGTGGATTGAAAAGCTGCAGGCGCAATATCCCGACCACTGGGAAGAGGCACTGCACTGCAACCAAACGGCCGCACCCATGGTGTTGCGCGTTAATCCGGCGCACCACAGCGCCCAAAGCTACCAAGCGCTGTTGCTGAGCGAAACGGCGGTACAGAGTGTGACCGTAGGGCCCCACGGCCTGCTGCTTGCCAAGCCACTGCCAGTCACGCAGTTACCCGGTTTTGGCGCCGGTCATGTGTCGGTGCAGGATGCATCTCCGCAACTGGCTGCGGCCTTGGTGTGGCAGAGCCCTCTCCTGCGCGAGAAAGTGGCTGCCAGCACCCATGTGGCGTTGCTAGACGCGTGTGCGGCGCCCGGGGGCAAGACGGCGCACTTGCTTGAGATGGGACAACGCATCAAGGCCGATCAACGGGTCACCGCGTTGGAACTAAGTCCCAAGCGGGCGGTGCGCATCACGGACACCCTGACCCGGCTGAACCTCGCCGCCTTTGCCGATGTGGTCGTGGCGGACGGCAAGCACACCGCCGGCTGGTGGGCAGGCAAGCCCTTTGACGCCATTTTGTTAGATGCACCTTGCACCGCGTCGGGTATTGTGCGTCGTCACCCCGACGTGCCATGGTTGCGGCGCGCAGCGGACGTAGCGCAACTGGCAAGACCAACAGCAGCTGCTGTCGGCCCTGTGGCCCTTATTGGCTCCGGGTGGCCGCTTGGTTTACTGCACCTGCTCAAGCTTTAAGGAGGAGG
>JGI26088J50261_1001286_pt1 | contig 13740 bp, 2 predicted proteins | sample SaaInl1SG_22_DNA_FD_50261 | JGI IMG/M metagenome (IMG submission 50261)
CCTTTCCAAAACCAACTTAAAACTTCAGTCTATTCCCCCAGTACGATTGAGGTTTTCCTGACTTTTGACTTTAGTCCTTACCTCAGAAATAAAAGAGGTGATTACCGTAGAATTAGTATTGATAATTACTATTAAATTATAATTTATAGTAAAAAAAATATTCGAGAAGCAATTATTTCTGAAGCTTTTCGTTATGTTTGTATGTAGGATTAATATCCTACCACCCGATCAACCCCCAATCTGATCATCCCCAAATGACGCAAAAAAATCTATATACCTACCTTTTATCTCTCTTTCTTGTTTTTGGAACTCTAGCTTGGAGTCAAGAAGCAAATCTTATATCCNCCAATTTTGGGTCGAGTATTAACCAAACAATTTGTGATGGGGAGTCTGTAACATTTACAATACCTCGAATCGCAGATGCAGTTGGAGATATCGATAATGAGTTTGAATTTTTTAGAAGAAGAGGTATCACCACAAGTACAGTAGTTTTTCGAACTCAAAATAATGTATATACAACAAATGACATTATGTCTGGAGATGTTTTTTTTGGAAGACGTTTTAATTACAACCTGGAGGAGATACTACCGGAACTTTGACCGATGAAATTACTTTTCAGGTTTTGACTCTTACGGGTAGTGTCTTTGATGGAGGAACAATATTAGAGTCGGATTTATTTTCATGTATAGGTACAATAAACCAAACCCTGAATGTAAGCAGTACTTCCACTGGAAGTGCATATGATTTTCAATGGCAATTGTCAACGGACAATGGGAGTACCTTTAATGATATACCTGGAGCAACAGGAGAGAATTATAATATTTCTGGTCTTGTGAATGTATCAACACAATACAGAAGAAGAGTAATGCTCGTTTCTGGCGGAACTTGTGAAAAGTTTAGTACGGTTTTTTCAATAGAAATAAGTGACCTTATTCCCGGAACCTTGGATTCCAGCTTAAGTGGAAGAATTTGTTACAATGAGTCTCCAGGAACATTGGGTCAGGGTGGATCTCTACCTACTTTTTCAAGAGGGACAATTAGTTATCAATGGGAACAAAATATAAATGGAGCGGGGTGGACTGATGTGGTAGGTGCTACAAGTCTGACCTATACTCCAATGAACCTTACTCAAGATGTACAATTTAGGCGAAGAGACATTAATACGAATTCGAACTCAGGGAGTATATGTGATTATAGAACAAATGTTATTTCTATAGGTGTTGAAGTAGAGGTCAATTCTGGGAATGTCACGGGTGAACAAACCATTTGTAACGGAGAAATCCCATCCTCTTTGAGACTAGTTGGTGCTACCTCAGGACCTGGTATTACTCAAGAATGGGAAATTTCTGATGATGGTATAAACTTTCGTGATCTTGGTGTTAGTGGAGATATACTAACGTTTACGGCAACAACCTCTTACACACCTGAATTCACTTCCTATTATCGTGCTCGAGTAGGTACGGTTACTTGTACAGCAATATCCAATGTGGTAACGGTAACAGTTTTACCAGAAAATGTATCGCTTTCCTCCAGTGCAGTGGGTGGTGTTTATTGTAGCGGTGATGCTGTTGAATTTACTGCTACTGGATCAGCCACGACTTTTGTGTTTTATTTAGATAATATTGTACAGCAAAGTTCATCTTCACCCACAATTACTTTTACAAATTTAGTGGGAAATCATACCGTTATTTTAGAAGCAAGAACTTTGGCAGGTTGTATGCGGAGATTGGATTTTTCTCTTACAGAGGTNAATATAGAACCTGGAATGATTTCTGGAGATCAATTGATATGTAATGGTGCAAGTATTCAAACAATTACCTCTGTTGCTTCTGCGACATTAAATGGAATTTCATTTGATTCCGTATCATCCACCTCATACCAGTGGCAAAGTTCGCCAGATGCAACCATTTGGTCTAATGTATTAGGAGCGAATCAAGCAACTTTTACCCCTCCTGCCTTATTGACTAACAGTATATATTTTAGAAGATTGGCTGTAAATACGCAGTCAGGAGAAACATGTAGTGAAACAAGCAATGAAGTTTNTATTAATATTATTCCTTCCTTAAATGGAGGTACAGTAGATACTGCCAATCAAGCAGTATGTTCTTCGACATCCTCTACAATAAATACTATTTCAATCAGTGGTTCTACCATTCTCTCAAATATATCCTATCAATGGGAAGAAGCAAGCTTTCTTTCCAATGTGTTTACTCCAATTGTTGGAGCGACTCAAGCGAGTTATACGCCTTCCCCTACANNTTCNANGCGATACAGAAGAAAAATATTTTCAGGCACAAACAGTGCGACTTGTTTTGAGTACTCTACGGTTCATGAAATTCACTTTATAAACCTGGATGAAGGAAACTTGGACCCTTCACAAAGTATTACAATTTATATTGGATCTACCCCATCTACAATTGTGGGTCAAGATGCAACAAGTTCTAATGCAAGTATAACTTATAGTTGGGAGCAATCTATAAATAACGGATCTACTTGGACTGTTATTCTTGGGGCTACCAATAGTAGCTACTCCCCTCCAGCTCTTTTTCAAAACACCATGTACAGAAGAATTGCTACAGCTACTGTGAATGGTGTTTTTTGTAGTGAAGAAACTAATGTTGTGTCTTTTACTGTAATGAATTTATTAGACCCCGGAGTTGTGGTTGGAGATCAGGTTTTATGTAATGAACTTTATCCCAATGATCTTGTTTTAACAGGAGTTACATCTGGAGCGTCAATAGTTTTTCAATGGGAAATGTCAGTGGATAATGTCAACTATACAACGATTTCCAATACTACTCAAAGTTTATCGTTTACTTCAACAACCACTTGGAATCCTGTTGCGGATGTCACCTATTATAGAGTAAGAGTGACCGATACCGCTACATCCAATTCAGATGTTTCTGGGGCAGCCAGTATTACAATTACACCTTTCAACCTTTCCCTTACTTCTGATGGAGTAAATAATGTTTTTTGTGTAAATGATGATATCACTTTTACTGCATCGGGTGTGGGATCCTTAACCTATGAATTTTATGTCAATGGAATTTCTTTTCAAGGCCCTAGCCCAAATAATATTTATGTCCATAGAAATTTAACTCGAACCTCTACGGTTACAGTTATTGCTAGAATGCCCTCGGGTTGTGAACAAACTGAAGAAATAGTAATGCAGCAAAATTTTATTACTGCGGGTACTATTTCTGGCATACAAACTATTTGTAGTGGAGGAAGCCCATTTACGTTTACATCAGTAACAGAAGGTACGGCGATGGGAACGGCTGTTTCTTTATTGTCAACAGCAAGTTACCAATGGCAGAGTTCTTTTAATGGAACCACCTCTTGGACAAATATTTTAAACGCAACTTCTGAAGAGTATACTTCTGTTCCCTTGAATCAGGCTACATATTTTAGAAGACTTACCGTTAATGATTTAAATGGTCAAATATGTATGGAACCCAGCAATGTGATTTCAGTATCAACTGTTAGTGAAGTGCAATTGGGAATCATAGATCAGTCAGACCAGATTATTTGTGGAGGAAGCGTTCCTATTTCATTGACTGTTTCTGGAGGAAGTGTTGGTTTAGGAGTTTCGTATCAGTGGGAACAAGCCATTGGAACAGTCACAACTGTTTTTACAGCGATTCCATTAGCAATTTCTGAGAGTTATAGCCCTCCAGTATTGAATCAAGCCATGCGCTACCGAAGAAGAGCCGTTTCAAACTTTGGTGGTTGTGTAGAATATTCAAATGAACACACAGTCCAAGTTATTGATCTAGACCCAGGATCTTTAGATCCCAATCAAGAGGTTACTATTTGTATGGGGTCTTCTATTCCTGTATTGAATAATGGAGTTTTAGGTCAAGACGCGACTAGTACTACTGGAATCATTTCGTACCAATGGCAAGAATCTAGTAATGGAGGTGTGTGGACCGATATTGCTTCAGCAACTTCTTTGATTCATCAACCTCTAAACATTACTCAGGACACCTATTATCGAAGAGTAGCTACTTCTACATTTTCTGGAACTTTGTGTTCGCTCCCAACCAATTCTATCCTTATTCAAGTTGAACCTATGATTAATGTTGGGATAGTATCTATGCCACAACGAATTTGTGAGGGAGATACTTTTGCGAATTTATCAATTTCAAATTCTCCAACTCCAGCAGGAACAAATTATCTATACCAATGGCAAGAGTCTCCAGATAACATCAATTTTACAGATATACCAGGCGAAAATAATCTAACCTTGATAGGGAGGAGTTTGACCAGCAGTATGTATTATAGATGTAATATAATTGCTTCAGGGACAAACAATTGTATTGATTCATCTGAGTCTTTATTCATTGAAGTTGATCCTATGCATACGTTAACGAATATTGGATCTTTAACCAATAGTCAAACGGTTTGTTTTAATCAAGATATACAACCAGTAATCTTGCAATATGGAGGAGGAGCAACGGGTATTTCAATTCCAGACCTTTCCTCTTATGGTCTTAGTGTTTTTCATGATCCCACAAATAGGACGTATACCATTACGGGTATTCTTTCAAGTACTGTAAACTTTACTGCAACAACTATTTCGGGCTCTGCGGGGGATGTTTGTTCACCTGAAGTTTTGAATTTTCAGTTTACCGAATTTTTACAACCAGTAGCACCTAATCAAATTTTCATTGACGATAAATTGATTGTGGATGATTCTGGACAACTTTCTTTTTCACCTTTATGTGCAGATACACCTTCATCTCAGTTTAGTGTAGTGTATTTAAATCCAGCTGATGAGGCAGCCTCTATACCCACTTGGGAACTTATAAGTCCTTTGAACGCAGGAATTATAGATGCATCAACAGGAGTCATGAGTTGGACTTCAGGTTTTAGTGGAACGGCATATTTTAGTGTTAGATCTCAAAGCGTTTGTTTAAACACTCTTTATTCTGTTGTGTCTAGGACTTTTGAAATTAATGTAGAAGCTGTAGAGCTTCCTCCTCAACCTCCTAGTGAAATAGGAGCTATTTCAATTGGATCTGTTGATTTGCAAGGGGGTCTAATATCAGGTGGAGAACCCATTTGTAGCATAAATGACAATACTCTCAACACCTATTTTCAAGTTGCTTCCTTGGCTATTTCTGGAACCATTGATACCACCAATATAGTGTGGTCTTCAGAAGTGCTTCAAATTGGAAATCGCGACGTAACTGATGCTGGGACTATTGATCCCGATACAGGAATTATGGACTGGAATACAGGATTTTGGGGGACAGTCAATATTTATGCGGATCCAATAAATTGTGTAGGGGATAATGATCCAAGAAATGGAAGTGTAGATCTACTTTTACGTCAAACATACACCATTGATATCCCTGAAGGAGTAGATCCATTTGTTGATATTCATATTGCTCCCGGGAGTTTTCTTCCTTCTTGTCCTTCAGAAACAGCAAGTTTCACCACTACTTTTTTTAGTAATTTATCTTCAACAGAGAGTGTTACTTGGATTATTAATAATTCAAATGCTGGAACCATTGATCCAGTTACTGGAGTGCTTTCTTGGGCTCCAAATTTTTCAGGACCAGTAAACATTAGCGCTATAGCCTCATTAAGTGAGGATACTGAAGGAGTATGTGAAATATCTGAGGGAACTATTCTAGTGAATGTTCCAGAAGCCCCTCAAATAACACTTTCTTCTGGATTTAATTCTAATATAGTAGCAAACTGTAATAATAATGCGATTACTCCCATTCGGTATACTCTACTTGGAGCAATTGATGGAGTTGCTGTTACTGGACTTCCAAGTGGAATTTCTGGTCAATTAACAGAAACAACTCAGATTTCTGCTTTTTCATATAGCGGTACTTCTTCAAATTCTGGCGAAGTTTATATTATTTCTTTACCTCTTCAAAATTATTCTTACACAACTATTGCTCCTGGCGAAACCGCAGAATATATAGTTGGACAATTAGTGCAGCAAATAAATAATTCAGATACCACAGTAGTAGCGACCTCCATAGGTTCTGCAATTTTTTTAACTGGAATAAATGCTGGAGAGTCATTTAGAGTTGTTCCCTCCTCTGCGGGTGTGAATCCTCAAATTGTATTTACAGCTGTACAAGAACTTCCCGCTTTAAGAGTTTTTGAAATCTCAGGAGTACTTAATGATGTTGAGGGAGACTTCCCTTTCGTTTTGACTTCTACAAATTCAAATTCCCTATGCTCAACCGTTTCTTCGACCGGTGTGATTTCAATTAGACCTATTTCAACAATTAGCTTAGTTTCTTCGAATACAGGTCAGATAGTATGTAATAATAGTCCATTAACAGACATTGTGTATCAAATAGGGCAAGCACAAAACGCTGATGTAGATCCCGCGTCATCATCATCAACTCTCATGACAGATGGATTACCTAATGGCGTTACGGCTAATTATGCAGGAGGACAGCTTGTTATTTCTGGAACCCCCCAAGTTGTTCTGTCCGACCCAACAACTTATAGCTATACAATTCGAACACGAAGTAATCGTTTTGGATGTGAAGAAACAATTGAAGTAGGATCAATAGTTGTTTTACCAGATATTGAGATTAGTTTATTATCTGATACAAGTACTCAAAATCAACAAGTTTGTGAGGGTACATCAATTCAAGCTATTAGCTATCAGCTCTCATCACATACGAATTCAGATAATTTTTCGTATGATTTTTCAGAATTGCCAAATGGTATGGTAGGTGGTTATGATTCTTCGACTAGAAGACTCGTTATTAGTGGTACACCAAATCCATCACCTACAATAAATACGACTACAGTTTATACGTATTCTTTGACTGTTTCTAGCTGCTCGGGTACACAAACAGTTACTGACACAATAACCGTTTATCCTTCGCCTAGACTTGAACTAATTTCAGATTCAGGAACTGACAATCAAATAATATGTGATGACAATGGGATTGAAAATATTCAATATCAAATTTATGGAGCAACAGGTTTTGATCATACTATTTCTCCTTCAGCTCCATGGCTTTCTTTTGGATTCAACCCGGCTACTCAAGTAATCAATATAGAAGGAAGCCCCAATTTTACCGTTGATCAAGAGACTGTTTATACTTACAATGTATTTCCAAGAGAGAGCCCCTTTGGATGTAATGTGTCGCCTGGAATGTCAGGAACCATTACTCTTCTTCCTCAGCAAGAACTGCAACTCACTAGTCATGCGTCTACTTTGAATCAGCAAATATGTAATGGAAATCCTATTGATGATATTGTATTGACATTTAGCGAAAATGTTTTGGGAACGGATGTATCAGGATTGCCTCCTGGACTTTTGGAAACGACTAATTATTACAATAAAGTTTACAGTTTAAGTCTTGTTGGAAATAATATTACATCTGTAACTACTTTTGAAATAAAGATAAATTCAAATAACTATTCTTTTACAACAACTTCAACGATAACCCCATCCCAATTAGCAAATGAACTAGCAAACTTGGTTAATGATGATCCCGATGTTAATGCCGTTGATGACGGAGCAGGGACAATCACGATTACCGGAAGTGTTCAAGGAGCTCCTTTTAGTGTAACTACAAATCAATCAAACTTCTTGGACGCACAGTTTGCAAATAAACAAGTGGTACAATCTCATGGGGAACTCATAATTAGCGGAGTTCCTATTACATCTAATGCTACTATTACCTCATATAGTTATACGATTTCTTCAACAGGTGTTAGCTGTACTCCCAATTCTGTTCAAGGAGTCATTCAGGTAGATCCAGTTCCAGTAGTTACTCTAAATAGTGGTCCTGGTTCAGACAGTCAAACTGTTTGTAGAAATTCTCCTTTAATTCCTATAGAATATCATATTGCAGGAAGTTTCTTTGGGGTAAGTGTCAATGGATTACCTCCTGGGGTTGTAGGGTCATATGATTCGACCAGTCAGATATTTACAATTAGTGGATCTCCAAATGCTTTTAGTACCGTTACGAATGCGTATCCATATGTAATTAGTGTTCTTACCAACCCCGAAATTTGCGATCCTATCCTCATCTCGGGAACAATTGCTGTTAATCCTTTTGAGCGTTTTGAACTAACTTCAGCTCCTGATACTATAAGTCAAGAAGTCTGTGAAGGTCAACCCATGATTCCAATTGAGTATGGAATTAGTGGAAATGTTTCTCAAGTTAATTTAGTTACTGGTGTTTATCCTCCTGGTGTTTCAGGAAACTCTTCTAGTCAAAATCTTATTTTAGAAATAAGTGTTCTTGGGTTGCCTACAGCTTCTATAAGCGAAACATTTTCTGTACAAATCAATGATGAAACCCCTGTGGTTTATCAAAATTCAACTATTGGAGTTACCCCTGTGCAAATTGCAAAAGAATTGGTTGATTTAATTAATTTAAATGTAAGTTCCATTGTTACTGCAACTGAAGATAATGATGGGGTCATTCGATTAGAAGGTACTACCGCTGGCGACTATTTTACAGTTACCCCAATGAATGGATCTTTTAACGAACCATTGCTGCAATTTCCAGTAGAAATCCAAAGTAATTTAATCTACACTATTTCTGGTACCCCCTCACTAACAGTAACAGCTCCAGTAACCTATTCTTTTGGATTAGAAGTTATAGGAGGTCTTTGTTCAGTAGCCTCTGCCTCAGGCACAATAACTCTAAATCCCAACTCAAATATAGAGTTGAATTCAGTACCAGCTTCCGCTTCTCAAACCGTTTGTGAATTAGAACCCATTAGTCGTATAGAATATTCAATATCACAAGGTGGAACAGGAGCTACTATTTCTTGGACCCCAAGTGTTCCAGCAGGTTTAGACTGGGGCTTTGATGTGATTTCAAATATATTCTATATTGAAGGAACACCTAGTGGAATTGCTAATACAACCAATTTTAATTACACCCTAACTACAACAGGGAATCGTTATGGATGTGAAGAAGACAGTATTTCTGGCAGTTTGATAATTAATAAACAAGATGAAATAACTCTTATTTCTTCCGTAGGAACTGATGAGCAAGATATATGTGGGATTGTTGGTTCTGGATTGACTATAGCAAACATTGTTTATGAGCTTACCGGAACAGCAACTAACCTTACCGTTACAGGATTACCTCCTGGATTGACCACTGCTTATGATCCTGTTTCCAAGCGTCTTACAATTTCGGGTGTCCCTGCTCCAGTAACCACAGAAACCACTTATGAATATTTTGTAATGAGTTCTGGTGCACTGTGCACATCTACAGTAGTTTCNGGAGTAATTTCATTGGATACTTTACCAGAATTGGAATTGACATCTTCTTTACAGTCCACCAATCAAATAAATGATTTAGCTATATGTGAAGGAAATTCTATTATTCCAATTGTATATACTTTTGGTGCAGGAGTGTCTACTATCACCGTGACAAACCTTCCTAACGGAGTTACCTACAGTGTTTTAGGNAGTAGACTTACCATTTCAGGAAGAGTAGAAGGAAACTACACCGTTCCTCAAGTTTTAGATTATTCTATAAGTATTGGGAGTGATAATGGGTGTCTCTCCGATGGTGACACAACAGGAAGTATAGAGGTTATTCCAATACCTCATATAAATGAGGCCTTTATAATTGCAAATGATATTGTTCATGTTACCTGCAATGGAGGACAGGACGGGTCTATTAATATTCCTGAATTATCTCCTGCATTTGATTTACGTATTGAGGGAAATCAAAATAGCATTCGTCAAATAGATCATATTACATTAGTTAATACACCAGCTTTATCTGACGTTTATTCAATTCAAATTGAAGGTATTTCTTATTCCTATACAGTAATTCCCTCTACCTTTGGTGGGTCAGTTCAAAACAATACTGAAGTGGCCCAAGCTCTAATAGATATTATTAATGATGCTAGTGGTGCACAAGAAGCTCCTGTAGTCGCTAGCCTATTAAATGTTTCTACTATAGTTTTAACTGCAAAGATTGGAGGGGTACCTTTTACAGTAGATCAGGTTAATGTCAATACTTCAGGAAGTGCAAACCTTTCTGTTACAACCATACAGGCGAATAGGCCTATTGGCTACGAGTTTTCTTGGGAGGGTCCAAATGGATTTACTAGTTCTGAACCAAGTATTTCAAATTTAGAGGCTGGAGATTATATGTTAACTGTTCAAATTAACGATTGCACAAGCGATACTGTTTCCTTTACAATTGAAGAGCCTGAACCTATAGTTGTGGAGACAGAGAGTTGTAATGGTTCTTTTCTTGTTGATGTTTCTGGTGGAGTAAGACCGTATACTTTTAGACTTTTCGATAGAAATAATGCGTTGATTGATACAAGAAGTTCAAATGGGACTTTTATTTATGAAAGACTTACTCCAGGGTCAGATTATCTTTTTGAAGTTGTGGATAGTCAATGTTCAATAGCACAACAGTTGGCGGTAGAACTTCCTTTTGGAATTACGTTTAATGGAGCAGCCCCATTGGTTGTTCCTGATTATTGTAATGATGTAAATGGAAGCGGATTTATTGAATTAGGTGGTAATGCTGCTGGAGAATCGTTTTCTGGAGGTTCCAATCAGTTTTCTTATCGTTGGACGGGACCTAATTTCTCATCAACAGCTAGAGATATTTATGATCTAACACCGGGAGTGTATGTTGTAACAGTTACTGACGATGTTTTAGGATGTACGGAACAAGCTAATTTTGAAATTGGAAGTGTGAACGCCTTAACTATTTCACTTGATCCAAGAATTGAACTGGATTCTTCAGGCAATATTGCCTTGGCATGTGCAGGAGACGAAACCGCAAGTATAAAGGTTGAGGTAAATGGTGGAGTTGGAAATTATTCTTATTCATGGACAAGAAACGGAACGAATATAAGTGGTGCAAATGGAACTCGATTAGAGGATTTAGGAGAGGGTATTTATGAAATTACGGTTAGAGATGCTCCTCCAAGTGGAGTGTTACAAAACCCTGTAGATTGCATCTCAAGAAGATCATTTACAGTCAGTGCCCCTCAACCCTTGAAGATTTTTGTTAATTCAGGAACTACTACCCAAACAACCTATTGTCCAGAGGAATCCAATTTTGTTGATTTTGAAATCGAATTGTTTGGAGGAACTCCACCTTTTGATGTTAGTGTAACAGCAGAAAATGGAACAGTAATCAATCAAACAGTCTTTTCGAATAATCCAACCCTTATACGTGGATTGAACCCAAGTGAGGAAGGCGAGAATTATATGATCGAAGTTGAAGATGCAAATGCTTGTGACACTCAGACGGAATCAGTCACAATTGAATTTAGTAGTATTGAGGCAATTTCTGTTCGTTATCAAGTAGAACAAATTGATTGTGTAGAAGGAAAATTAGGAAGCATTCAACTTGAGTTAATATCGGGTACTATATCAAATCCAGAACAGGTTCAAGTCCAATGGATTAGCAATAACTTCAATTTATATGACACTTGGGCTAATTCAAGCGGAAGTTTAACTGATATTGAAGTAGGAGGGATGTATACGGTAATAATAACACAAGGAAGTTGTGAGCTGTATAGAGCAGAAAATATTGAGGTTACTGATGTGACACCTAATTTACTTTTCATCAATGATATTGATGTCCAAACGGGTGGGTGTAATGGTGATCAAGGAAGTATTTCTTTAGATATCCAAGGAGGGTCTCCACCTATATCAATTCAATGGGAGCAGTACAGATCTGTAACGAGTGGGACTATCTCAGGAACAGCTACCACATCAGTGACCACAACTTTGGGATGGGTGAATCTTCCGACTTATGCCAACAATGCGGTAGCCAGCCAACTAGAGGTAGGAACATACAGAGCAATAATTTCTGATGCTACAAGTAATAATGCTTTAGCAAGTTGTTCGAAAACTCAAATTACTAATCCTATCGTTATTGGAACAAATGCTTTCCAGTTGGCTAATTTTAGAATTACCAATATGGAATCATGTAGCACTTCTTCAGCTACAGCTGAAATTAATTTTTCAATTCTAAACACATTACCGAACAATAACAATGAATTTCAACCTCAGATATTATTAGATGGNAGTGACCCAGGAAACCGACTTATCGCTACTGGGAATAATAGTTATAAAATTATAAATATCGAGGTGGGACAGCACACTTTGAATATTAACACGGGAACTAGTTCATCAGTCCTAGGAGATTTTTCCAATTGTACAATAAGTCATCCATTTGAAATTTCAGAAGCCTTACCTATAAAATATTCTGGGCTAACTCAATTTGAGATTGATCCTTGTCAAAGTAATACTCAGATTAATGTNGATCCACAATCAGTAACAGGTGGAAATCCATTCATAATTAACAACTCGTTTGTATATGATTACTTCTGGGAGTTCATTTCCGAGGCTAATCCGAATTCTACGATAAATCAAACTTTTGTAGGGGACACCATTCAAGGGGCTGAACCAGGAATTTATAATTTGACAATCTCCGATAGTTCTGGATGTAGTTCTGAAATCATTCCGTTTGTCGTTTCAGGGTCTAACGGTGCGCTCTCCTTTTCAGTAGTAGGTTCGTTAAGAGATGTTGAAGGAACTGCTTCAGAAACAACCATTACTAACAATGTAAAAGCATTAGCCCCTAATTGTTTAAGCAGCACGCCCAATGGTCAAATTGGAGTTGAAATAAGCGGAGGTTTAAGACCTTACACCATTGAATGGTTTAAAGAACAAATAACCTCTGCAACTGATCTTGTTAGTGCCACCAATTCGCTGATTCCATTACCAAATTTCACGAATAGAACCTATTTAAATAATTTAGATGCTGGGAAATATAAATTAATAATTCGTTCACAGAACAGCGAATGCCCTGAAAATAATATTGCTTCAAATAATTACTATGAAGAGGTGATAATTGTTCCCAACAATAAAGAATTATATATTGTTGAAGGTCCTGTAATTGTTGACGACGATTTATGTAGAGGACTTCCCGGTAGAGTTTATGTTAAAGTGTTTGACAATTTACAAGGCAAGTTAGCATTCTATTACAATAACGAAATCTTGAGCTTAGCTGAAGATCAACCTTCAAATGAAGGCGAATATTTCTTGTTGTTAGAAAAGCCAGTAGATCAAGCTGATTTCCTAGTTTCTAATGAGGAAGGATGTAGTGTCTCAGTAGATTTACAGATTTCAGAAATTGGCCCTCCTGATTTTCGATTTTTCTCCCCTTCTCAGCAACTGGATGGACAGATCATGGCAAAAGAAGAAATAACATTTGAAAACACTTCTGATGTGCCTTACAGCTACTCTACTTGGCATTTTGGGGATGGAACTACTGAAACTACAAATTTTTCAGGCGGTACAATTTCTCCTACATTACATACATATGGGATTTCTGGATCTTACTTTGTAACCCTAAGAAATTATAATGATATCGGCTGTTATGAAGAGGTTAGTAAGGTAATTGTGGTTGGAAGAGGGTTTAATGTACTTGCTCCAAATGTTTTCAGTCCAAATAATGATGGAATTAATGATTATTTCAGACCCTTATTTAGTGGGTTTAAGAAAGTGATCCTCCGCATCTATGACGATAGAGGGAATTTCCTCTTTGAGGAGAAAGTAGAAGAGGAAGATCCAACTTTGTTATCTGGAATAAATTTTCAAGGATGGTCAGGAAGTAATGCTACTGGATCACCTTATTATATATATCAATTTACTGGTACTCTTATTTCTGATGAATCGGTTGTTGAACGAACTGGGACTTTTGTTTTGATACGATGAAGAATTTTTGGAGTTTA
>JGI26088J50261_1001294_pt1 | contig 13688 bp, 21 predicted proteins | sample SaaInl1SG_22_DNA_FD_50261 | JGI IMG/M metagenome (IMG submission 50261)
CTTTGACCATTGCCGCTTCATACGCCAAAGACTCGTCAAGAATCACATTTACTACAGATTCCGGATAGGCCCTATTGGTCAAAACCTCAATAATATTAAAAGTGCCGGGCGCTTTGGCCTCGTCTACTGCTTCGCGGATGTCATCTTGATCGGACATGTTCCTCCTTGTTCGTGCTAAATATTACCACAGGCAAAGAAAAACCCCCACCGAAGTGGGGGCTTCTCTTATCCTGGGAAATTAGGAAACTGTTACCGCGCAAGTTCCAGTGTTGGCATCAGGCGAAGTTGCCGTGATGGTTGCGGTTCCAGCTGCGACAGAGGTGATAACGCCTCCGGTCGAAACTGTTGCAACGCTTGCGTCGCTCGTGGTGTACTCAACACCGTTGGTGTACACACGCCCACCCCACGTCACAGCAAGCTGGTCGTGGTCACCAGCGGAGCTGGCAAGGGTGGAGGGGGTAACCACTGGGGTTCCGCCACCCACGCAGGTGCGGACCGCGAGGTCACCCTGTGCGAGCATCGTAACGGTGTAGCGGAATGCCTCTTCACCGGTTACTGATTCTGCGTATCCGTCAGTCATAACCTTGAGAACGTGCACGAAGTCGCCGTCAGCAGCGGACGTGGTGGTCTCTTCGCCATCAACGCGCATGACAACGTATCCCGAAGTGCGGGGTGCGTCAAGCGTGTCNTAGACCTGCGAGTACTTGCTGCTTGCGTCGTCGAAGCTGTTTGGGTAGTAGAAGGANATGCTTCCACCCCAGTTAGCGAAACCACGGTCAAAGGTTTTNCCGAGAGNCGTGATTGCNGGGTCTTCNAGCTGNTTGGATGCTTCGAGGTTGAAGTCGAAGTCGTTCCAAGAAACAGCGTCGGAGATGTCCAAGCAAGCGTTNATCTCAGCGGCCGTGGGGTTCTTGTAGTCGGCAAACGCATTGGTGGCTCCCCACCATACGCGGATGTTACCNCTACCGGGTACCTTAATGTCAGTCATTATGCAGCCACCTCGTAGTTCCAGTTAACGAAGTCGTTAGCAAAGAAGGACTGGCTCAAGCGAACGTTCTCACCGTTTCCGAGAACGTCGATGCCATAGTCGGTCTTCACTGCGACCATCTTGATGCGGTCACCTGTTGCGAAAGCGTCTGTGCTCAGACCGCCAACGCGCATGATCGCGATGTACTCAATGTCGGGGAAAGCCATGAGGTCAAGTGCCTCGTTGAATTCTCCAGTTGCGGAAGTGTCGGCGTCGCGGAAGGACTCGAACACTACCTCGGGGTTGTAAAAAGTCGGGGTCGAAACATTGCCCTCGTCACAAAAAGTAACCGAGTCGTCTGTGTCCGAATCGCCCAGCGTGAACGTCGTTCCGTCTTCGTTGAGCGCACAGGTAATGTTGTATACCAGGGCACCGTTCAGCTCAGCAGCAGTCGGAGCCGTGCGGTCCGCAAATGCTTCTGGCCTTGCAAGACAAAACGTAACGTTCGCACGATACATTCTGGTGTTAGCCATTAGTTTTCATCCTCAATATCGATATTATCTTCGGAGTTGTCTTTCTTGGTGAATCCAAAAAAGGATTTGTTAGGACGCTGCTCCGCTTTTTCCTCTACCGTTCCACCGGTGTACATTTCAGGATTGTACGATTTCGTACCTTCCTCGACGGGTACAAGATACTTCCCAAAGTGTGGGTGAACTAGCATCTTTGGTGGAACGTCGGAGACCTGTCCAGAGACAGTATTGAGAGCAAGTACCATATACCTAGTTTACCACCATCTATGGGGTAATATACGAGGTTGGGTCAGAGGCGCTAAATCTAAATTCGAGCGTGCCGATGCCCAGGTAAAGCTTGGGCGAAGAGTCGTTTTCCGTAGCTGGAAAGACTGACTGGCCAGTGGTTGGGGTCAACTGATACCCGTTTGATATTCTGTGCCCAATCAAAGCGTCCATAAAATAATTTAGCAACTGACGGGCAATTTTTGGAGCCGGGGCGGCGGCGATAATGTCAAAGTCAGAAATGTACTCATCGTACCTGACGCCCGCAACCGAGGCGTTATTGACATTCCTCGTTGCGCCGCTCCAGCGAATAACAATAAAGGGCTTGGTCTTTTGCTGAAGCCTAGCGATACTTTCGTCGTCAAAAACTTCGTCTTCTATGATTTCGTAATTTGGAAACGCGGAAGCGATATGCGCCGCTATCTCATCTTGATATTCAACTAAATCAATTCCAGACATTATGCTTCACCCCTATTGACTCTCTTGGTTATTCTTGTTCTGTATTTTTTGAGCAATCTGGGCAATTCTTTTTCAACAGACTTCTGCGAGTCCCTCAAGGCAAACATCCCCTGCGTATTCTTGTAGCCACCATTAGGATTCAATCTAACAACCGGAGAGCCTTGGTTTACCTTCAGACTTCCTGATGAGCTGTAAGAGGCCAGGAACCTGTTCTTGAAACCCTGATCTTGATACACAAAGTACTTGCGTATTTTGCCAATCCACCCGTACTCGGCACGAACGTCCGTGCCAGACCTGATTACCCTAGACTTTACCGCGTTGTACATCTGGCCCGTGCGATACCTGCCGGTTCCCTTGTTAATTCCAGCCCGCCTTGCGGCATCGCTAAACGGAGTGCCACTTGTAAGGATGATTGCTTTCATTTCATTCTCGCCAAACTCAGCCATCTCCGTGGCCATTGCCTCAGCTTCCTGCGCAACAATGCTAGGAATAGCGTTGGCTTTTTTCAGAAGTGCCTCAACGTCAATTGAAATTCCGTAGTTAGCAAAGACCATTACTCAACCGACTTTACGTCTACTTCACATTCGATTGTTCTGTTCCAACCGTAGGAAGAATTGATGGCGGACTTGACAACAAACTTTAAATCTTCAAGGATGGCATCCTCGCCACCGTTAGTTACCCTGACCTGTAGGCCCTTGCGTATAAAGCCCACAGAAGCGTCGTAGGGGACCTGAATTCTTACGCCATGAATCGCACCCTGGGCAATGCCAATATCGGGCGTCCTGGCCTCTCTTAGAGGCTGTATGCGGGCGCTTCCGGAATACAGGACAACCTCACTTGTGGTGTCGTAGGTGTTAGTCGCCATGTCCCAAGACTGCTCCCGCAGATTCGGATCAATAATTTCAATCTCACCGTTGTACCAGCGCGCAACTATGTCGCGCATTTCCGTGGCGATTGCAGCAAAGTCGATAGGCGCGCTTTTGGATATGGCCATTAGTTATTCCACCATGGGTACTCGTCGGCCTGACCGTCATCATTGTCATCAATGAACATAGCAATCATGTTGAAGTACTCGTTTGACTCTTCCTGCAACGCCTCCTCACGGAGCTGTGCAGCCAGCTTGCGCAGGGATTCAGCAATCTTGTCACCATTGACCGTGAGGTCATCCGAGGACCAAGACTTGAGGAGAAGCGCCTGGGAGCCCGCAATGGTCTCCAGGCAGCGGGCAGCGGCAAGCTTAGCGTTGTCCCCATACATTGTGAGGAAAGCGCCAATCTCATCGTCACTAAAGTACATGTAAGTACCCTCACCGGCGGCAACATCCGTCGGGTCAGTGTCACCAAGCAAAGCACGAACCTTGCCTACGTCTGTAGAGAAATTGGGGGGTGCAACACCAGTATTAGCCATGACTCTATTTTAGCGCATAAAAGAACCCCACACCGGAGCAGAGGGAAGGGGGTTCGCTCAACGGTGTGGGGTTCGCCCAGCAGGAGGGGAAGCTGGTTCATCTATCGTAACAAAAGAAAAACCCCCGAGCACTTACGCCCGGGGGTAATTCTTTTGGCTACTTAGGAGCCGGCTCCAGTGGAGTAACGGAGTCCGTCCTGAGTGATGTTGTAAGCCTCAACAACGTGGCGNACGCGCGTCTGCACGTCATCCTCGTCGAAGCTTCCGTCGCGGACGGGCACCTCTCCGCCACCGAGGGCGAAGTGTCCGTTGTCCTTGATGGAGATGAGAGGCGTACGCGAACCCTGGAGGAAGACCTCCCAGAAGTACGGACGGGTGTTCAGGTCCGGAACCACGAACCACCATGCGTCAGTCTGTCCACCGGAAACCGTGTCGAGTGCATTGAACTCGATGGGGTTGAAGGGAGACGTGATGAACGAGGGGTTCATGATGCGAACGTCGGAGCCAGTGGTGCGCTCGATCTGCTGGATAGCGAACAGTTCGCGGACGGTCATCGCAAGCGAGGTGCCGTAAACGAGCTTGTAGTTGTTCGCAATCACGCGGTTGCCACCAACGGTGTCTTCGCGCGAAGAGGCCATAGCGGTCTCGAGAGCGTCGAGGGTCAGGGCTGGGTTCGAAGCGAGTCCCTTGCCCGAGAAGCCCGAACCAACCGCACCAGCGGAGGTAACGAACAACTTGGCGAGAGCCAGGTCTTCTTGACGTGCAGCGTACTGAGCGAACTTCGCGGTCATCTGACCGATCATGTCGAAGTTACCCGTGCGACGCAGCGACTCCCACGACATGCGGGCACGAACACCGTGCTTGCCGTCGAAGTCTTTGTCCAGCTGAGTGGTCGTGAAGGAAACGGCGGGGTACTCTTCGTACTCGCCAACCTTGGGCAGACCACCCGAGATGAATTCCTCACCAGCGTTGCTGGTCAGATCGCTTGGGTCAACCTGGAAGTCACCGAAACGAATAGTACCGAAGTTGTCGGTCTGGTATTCGTCAGCAATCTGGTTCCACACGTTCTGCTCAGCTGCGTACTGTGCAAGGAAAATAACATTGATAGCAGGCTCCAGAACGGTGGGAATGTCCGAGGAGGAGATTCCTTCCTGAAGCATCACCTTCGCGCGGATGTCNCCGGCCATTGCGTTAGTNAGAAGCTTTGCGGCTTCAATCTGACGCGCGGTCGAACGCTCCTCGATCTTGGCGATTTCCTGCTCAACAACTTTAATGTTTGCCATTAGATAATCACCTATTCTTAGTTATTGATGCGAACTTTGACGTTACCCGCAACGGCACCCTTGGCCTCGATAGCGTAGCCAACGAGTTCGTTGTCAGTGCTGGTCGTGGTCAAAGCGGTACCGCGAGTAGCCTCGCTCGCAAGGTAGATAGCGTCACCAACCGCAACAGCGTCAGCGGTGGTTCCAATGAACACACCGATGTGGCGCAGGGTTGCGTAGTAGTTGGTGTCAGCAGACAGTTCTGCACTGGTCTCTGCAACACCAACGATTCCGCCGAGGACCACGAAGTCACCAGAAACGGTGGCTGCGGGGACGACGTAGTTNAGCGACTCTCCGTTTGCGTAAACTTCATTCAGAGCCATTAGGCACCAACCTTCACGTTGAGAATCTCAGAAAGGCGAGGTGCGCTCTCCTGAGTGTTGACAATAACGGCCTCGTCCTCAACCTTGGCGGAAGCAACAGCTTCCTCCTTGAAGTGCGACTTCACGGACTCCACAAAAGCTTTCTGGCTTTCGATGGACTCAGCCAGGTCAGCACCGGCGCGAAGAGACTCGTAAACGGCCTTGCGTGAAACCTCGGGAAGGTCAGCTTCAACCATAGCCTCAGCTACAGCCGCAACATCTACTTCTTCCTTCTCTTCGGTCTCCACGGCAGGCGCAAGGGCTTCTGCGACAGCAGCGGCTACCACGTTGGGCAGGTCCGCAATCTGGTCGCTCAATTCCTTGAGTTCCATGTGTTCCTCTTTCTTGTTAGATTCGGTCGCTGCGGCTGTTGTAGCAGCAGTACCTTCCTTACCGCTCATGGGAGCGGAAGCTTCTTCAGCGGCTTTCCAGGCGTCGCAGTAAGCGCCGCCAGCCACATAGTCTTTCCACTTCTCGCAGAAAGCGTTACCATCTTCATCGAGATTGTTCTCGTTGAAAAACATGCAGTTACCGCAGGCTCTACCCTCCGGAACGTCAGACGAGGTTGCCGGGCGATAAGCATCCGGCAGCTCTTCTTCGAGCTTTTTCTTTTTCTTCTTGTCCTTGTCGTACTCGAGCATGGACACTGCCTGCTCGTACAACTTGTCGGCAAGCTTTGAACCTGGACGACCTGGGTATGATACCAGGTCAACGGAGTTCTGAGTGTGGGGGATAAGATTTTCAACAACAACTTCACCGTCGTCGTTGTAGTTTCCTTCTCCCATGGCGTAGATAGAAAGACCCGTGTGCGGAGCAACCGCCTCCACGAACTCTTTCCAGTGTGGCATGACCTCTAGTTCGGCAACAAGCCCAACTCCCTTTTCGTAGCGAGCGTCTTCAGCTAAAACACCGATTAGATTCTTGGGTGAGCGAATGTCCTCCTCGCTACGAGGGTGATCGACATAAGAGTGCGTGCCCTTCTTGAAAGCCTTCGGGCCATACTCTTTGAGCATTGCTTCGGTGTACACACCTGAAGACCCTTTGCCCGGGGTGATAAGAACAGCACGCCAGTTGTTGCCGGATTTAACAGGGGCAGAACCAGACTCCGTGAACAAATTTGCCATGTAACAATATTATCACGATTTATTATCGTGGATTGTTTTGTAGGTCCCTTGGATTATTATCACCGTCTGATAGATCGTCAAGCCCGGCACCCGAGTTGCCTTGCGAAGTTGCAACGTTGTTCGGGTCGCCAGAGCCAAGAGTTCTTCCGCCACTAGGCGCACTGCCATCATTGTTAGGAACCTGGGCTCCGGAGGGCACTGGACCGGGTGCTTCGATACCCAACTGCTCCGCCATGGCGGCCTGCATAACATCGGTGCCGAAGAGTCCGGTCATCCACGCTTGACCAAGCGACTGGATCGTGCGGTAAGCAGGGTCCACAATAATGTTGTTGAACGTAACGCTGGGGTCGGGCACGCCAATCACACGCAACACCCGGACAAAGAAGTCCTCCCAGTTACCCTGGCGTGCATAAGCAGCGTTCAGGGTGGACTGGTCGAGAACCTGAGTTCCCCCGCCACCTTCGGCACCAGGGCCAGACAGGAGTGCTTCTACCGAAACCTCCATGGCTGTAGCCGCCATAGCGGCCAACGGGCGTCCCGTGGCCAAGTCAATGGTGTTATTGCGGGGCATAGCGTTTAGCTCAATGTCAGAGCCGGTAACCGCTGTGGCCGCCACCTCTTTGTTGTTGATGAGCTTGGAGGAGATGTTCGCTCCACCCTTAGCTGTTTTGGTCTTGACCTGCCAAGCGATACCCGAAAGAGCCTTCAGCATCTTCGAGCCATCCTTGAGGTACTCCGAGTAAGCCCACGACCACGGCAAGGCGGGCAGCGAGTCGGGCAGACCCCACAGTCCACCGGTCTCGTCGTTGGCCTTGGTGTCAATAATGACAAAGTTACGGTCAACCGGGATGTTGTTAATCTGCGCCACCGGATTACTCGTGTAATCCAACGGGTACCAGACCTTGCGGGTTTCCGCAGTGTAATTGCTATACGGGTCCGTTACCGGTTGACGCATCTCATATTCGCGCAGGTAGTACCGGATAATCTCCGGGTCGTCTGGGTCGGTGGCCCAACCCGTGATCTCGTCTAGGGGAACACGAGAGAAACGACGATTGCGACGGTCATAACGGACAAAGAAATTCCCGTCAGTAAATAGGGATCGTTCATTCTTCTTCGACGCTCCTTCGCTAAAGAGTACCTTCTGGTTGATTGGGTCATTAATGATGTCCATGAACCGGGGCGGAAGCGGCCGGTTCCGTGAGGACATCTTATAACCCTTGCCAAACACATAGCTCGAGCGCAGCATGGCACCGCGCTTGAGTACTGGGTTAGATGCTGTCTGCCTCCGAGCCTGTCGGGCCACAACCTTCACATCCTCCAGTCGCATAGCGGTCTGCGAGAACTGATTCAGTGGTGACCAACCCTGCTCGTCGAACTCCAGTGTTGCGCGAGCAAGGGCCGAGTAGCTCTCGGCTAGCATTTGGTTGTTTTGAGAAAGCTCCTGAATCTGCTCTAAAAGTTCTACAGATTCGTCAGAAGCGCCAGTAAACCTATCGAAAATACCCATGTAATAATCTTACCAGTAAGAAGCGGTATAGAACGGGTGCTCCTGGATAACCTCTTCCATCTGCACAATGTCACCCGGTCGGGGACCTTCCGACTCGTGCGAGATGGTGGAGAGGATGGCAGCATCCAAGGAGTCAGGGGAGGACACACCGCTTCGTCGCATGTCATCCTTACTTGTCATAGTGATAGAACCACGCTGGCTGAACTTATAAGTCTGGCTTATCATCTCGTCACGCAGTGTGGTGTCGTCGTAGTCTAGGTCCAAGCGCCCGTTTGCAAGGAGTTCTCGGAACGTGTCATAGTGCCACGCCCTTGCGTTCGTCCACCGCGCCGAATCAGGCGAAGCATGAGATCCATTAATAGCGCCAATATCATAAACGGAATCATTAAAATCGTCCAGACGAACCAGAGCGTCAACAACACCCCCACCCACACCGTTAACGTCAATGTTGATAACACCTGCCACAAGTCTTTGTCCGTGGTCATGTACCCTCCTTGCTGTTTCGATTAAGTCTAGCTTGGACCAGCGATCGATGCAACGCACCCTCCCGCCACGGTTTTCATACAGCACGTTCTCGTCCGAACCAAAGCGTGCAACGTCAAGCCCGAGCGTTGGCCTAATCGCATCATCTGACTCGATAACCGTATCGAAACCAGCGTCAATAGTTTTCTGCGTAAAGAACGTGTTGTCCGCTTCGTCCGGGAACTCACCCAGCACCTTAGCCTTGTAGCGAGCAGAGTCCTCGCCCCAAGCACGTTTCTTGTGCTCCACCCACTCGACGGAGGTTAAACCATCCAACAACTTCTGTTGGTGGGCCTCATCCTTATAAACACTTTCGTCCGTAAACGTTGGTAAATCAAACGCGCTAATACTATTGAGTGACCAGTCCTGCATCAACCGCGGGTCGGTGAAGATGCGGTGGAACTCTGTACCTCTACGGTCAGGGTTGCCGATCGCAAGAATCTTCGAACCCATAGAAGTCATCACCGATTCCGCAGCAGTAAACATCTCCGGCGGCAAACCACCAGCCTCGTCGAGGAACACGAACGTATTGAGCTTCCTTGTTCCCTGGAACGAACTCACAATGTCCTGGTCGCTGGGGCGCTTACCAAACGCCAAGAACTCCTGGCCGTACTCCGTATCCAACTTCCAGTCCAGAGTTTCTGTAATGCGACCCGGCACTGGGTTGCCCCGCACCTCAGCCAAACCCTTGTTCGCCTTGAGGTACGCGAAGATCACCTTCTGAATCTGCGACAGCGTGGGCGCGGAGATAATGCACAACGTCTCCTTGGGCTCCCTCGTTGCGATAAGCCAAGTAATAAGGTCTGCCACCACAGCGGACTTCCCACACCCGTTAGCCGACTTGACTGCCGTCCGCGTATTACTTAAAAAATTTTCTACGATTTCGAGCTGTTTGGAATACCACCGTTTACCCAGCACGTCATGCAGCCAAGCGTTCGGGTCCTCCTGATACAACCGGAGCTTGCTCTTCTCCCGCATCTCCCCGATGGCACCATTGAGGACATCATCCAAATATGTTGGCATCTAAAACACTTCCCGCACGCTTGAGTCCCTGTTCAACGAGATCGTCCACATCGTCATCGCTGGGAACACCTTCGAATGCTTTGAACCCCGCCACAATGTAAGCCAGTGCCACATCGAACGCCTGTGCGAATATCTTGGCGTGCGAGGCCGTAATCTTCTGAATGTCGTCATCCACCAGCTTGCGCCTAGCGTCCAGACGCTCACTCACCAACCGGAGGCTTTTCAACACAACGTTAGCTACCCCGGCGAACTCTTGCGGTCCGACATCGTGCAACATACCGAACGCACGATCCTTTAGGTCAGAAGCCTCGATGAGCAGCAGTCGTTCCTCTTGGCGGTCGGTCAACCAATCCTTGCTGTCGAGCAGGTGAGAAATTCGCTCGGCAACATACTTGGGGTCCAGGCCAGTAGCTTCCGCAATCTCGGCAGGGGACTTCCGCGCAAGGGACAACAGCTTGTCATCAAGGTTAGTCCGCTCCAGCTCCATGGGTTATATTGTAGCCCATGATAATTATTGAGATGCAACAGGATGACATCATCCGCGAATACGAGTTCCCCGATGAGCTACGTCAGACCGCCACGGACTTTTTCAACTATCTGGTGAAAGAGGAAGAGATCGTCTCTTGGGCTGAGATGCCTGTTACCTGATTCCGAAATTGAAAAAAAAAATTCATGCGGGTGGACGGTACTGAAAAGATCGTATTTGTAAAGCTGAGAATTGTTTGGTAACGATTTAGTAACGGATCGGCGTGTCGCCTTGACACGGAGAAGGGCATTACAAATTGGTGGTGTCTGGGCTTGTGCTGCCGTCCTGTATGTATTAGTGTTATGACATAGCCGGCAAGGGGCCGGCAGATAGGGAAGGCGAAATGGACAAGCTAACGATTAGGTGGATCGACGAAATCATCGGAAACGGTGACTACGACACCCTCACCATTCCCGGCGACCTAGCCGGAATTGACAACTAGCAGAATGCAGCCGGGCCGGGGGACACTCTCCCGGCCCACAACGATAGGGGAAACAATGCAGGTAATCACAACAACGAAGACGGGCGAAACTGTCACCTACGCCTACGACCCGGAACACTACGATAGCGTGATGGTGTTCTATCAAGAGCTAAAAGAGCGTGGCGACCTGGTGAACTGGAGAGTGACGGACTGATGAGGGAATGCCCGGAGCACCAAGGTGCCTACGATTGCACGCCATTCTGTCCGGTGTGCCACGGCAGACAAGAGGTGCCAGCGTGAAGATAACAAGGCGCGGAGAGCGCGTCCTGCTAGGGACATTCTGCCTGGTGTATCTGCTAGCCGTGGCGAGTGACTTAGGGATCTGGTGAGATAGGGGATCACGATCCCCGGTGATCAAAAGCCGGGGATCACGATCCGCAGCCTGGAGCCGTCGTGCGGACGGAGAACTAGACGACCCCAAAAACTTTATAACGATTTGGTAACGGCCCGGCGTGTCGGCTTGACAATTATCGGCAAGCGCCGCGAAAGCGATTTTATAACGATTTGGTAACGCCTATTGACAACGGCAATTTTTTTTAGTAAGGTGGGCATGGTGCCCAAAAACAAGATAACGATTAGGTAACGATCTCCCTGCCGCCGGCGTGTCGGCTTGACAATAACGATCCGGTAACATTCGGCGTGTCGCCTTGACAGTAACAATTTGATAACGGCCGGCGTGTCCCCTTGACGTGGGTAGGGGGGGTGTGCTATTCGCGCGCGCGCGTTCCGCTTATTGTTCGGATCGAAAAATAACCGTTACCATTCCGTTACCAAATACCGGTCTAATTCAGCTAATTCATAGGGTAGCTGTGTATAATGGGGGACATAACGAAAAAGAAAAACAGCTAGGTAACACTCAGCTAAATCATAGGGTTTGATGGTAAGGTGTTACCACACCACAAGATAGGGGACAATGTGAACACCACACATGACAGTATCGCTAAACCGCGCACCAAAAGCCGTAACGGTTGGAACACTAAGGGGTATGCAGCCACACGGGGGGAAAAGCTAACCGGTCGCTATGACTCACGCGCCACGGCCGTGAAGGTGCGATGGGTCGCGCCTACCAAGTAGATCGATGCTCGCAGCAGAATAATCGAAGGGGACAACTATGCCTAGATTACGAAGGCGCACGATAGCCACCTACAATATGGCTACGCGCTACAACGAAACGCCTACGCGCGCTCTATGCCGGCGCTCGCTGGAAGAAATGACGGCCGGCATAATTACGCGGGCATTCTCGGAACAACGGGAAAAGCACGGCTTACCACCGATTACCCTCACGCCGGACGAGATCGAACAGCGCGGGATAAAACTGTCTGCTGCCAGACCTATCTGGAACGATCTGGGCACCGAGCAGACTCACTGGCAATACGATATTACGGCGCTTATATAACGCTACTACTATACTACTATAATAGTATAATAACATTATAGTATTCTCTTATAGTAACACGGGGATCTCTGCCTGCACGATCCGCCTATTCATTGGCAAGCAGGCAAGCACCAGCGCGACACGCCACGCGAAAAACGATTTGACACCACCAAAAGTCTATGCTAAAGTCTGTATTACACCAACCGAAACACAGCGAGGGAGATAGGGAATATGCTGGAAACATGCGACAGTTGCCGTAAGGACACGCGGGACACCACGATCCAATGGGTGCCCGATGACGGATGGCGCGCGGTGTGCGAAGAATGCCGGGGCAGGCCGGTGCTGCTGGAGAACGGACGGATCCACTTCATTAGAGTAGGGGGAGAGTAATGACACGCTGGACAGAGTACGACCTGGAAGAGAGCTACAAGGAGATGCTGGACGAGTCCTACGGCACGGTGACAATTGCCGGCATGGAGTACGACACGGCACGAGCGCTGAAGGACACGGACCCGATTGCTTACACGGTGGGAATGCACGACTGGGCGGACCACCTGATGACGGACGACGACACGCTAACGATTGAGGGGTACGAGTGATGAGCAACAGGGAGAACGATCCAAACTACGCGGAGTTTTACGCGGAGGTAATGATGACCGGCGACCACGATAGGGGAGAGTAATGGGAACGACGGGACACCCGGTGGGGTATTACGAAGTAGACACGACGGAGAAGGTGAGGGAGTGGCTGAAGCGCCAATACACCTGGGATGCTATCGAGGTGCTGGATATTGCTCCGGGCACCAAGGCACGGAGTAACTGGTGGATGGCAGTCAAGATCAAGGAGACTGGCAAGGTCAGGGCTTTGCTGGCAATGACGAGCAACCGGGCCAAGAGTGAAGGGATGTTCTATATCAAGGACAACGACGAGGGAGCCGGGCCATACGCCACGGACATTCCCAAGCGATTATTCCGGATGCTAACGCCACTAGACGAGGACGAAACATACGCCAGGGAGTGGCGAGACAAGGTGAACAACGGAACGGTGAGGGGATAGGGATGAGCGTTGCGGAGACGGCACGGATGACCAGATATTACCGGGGGGAGTACGCAGCCCTAATCGGGCGCAAGATAGTGGACTTGCGGTCAATGTTCCCGGAAGAGATGGAGCTATTCATGTGGCACGGTGAACCCGGTGTGGTAATCCAACTGGATGACGGCAACCTAGTCGTGCCGATGCGAGACGAGGAGGGCAACGGGCCGGGACAGCTGATGCTGGACAAGGGGGAGTGATGTCAGAGCGCACGGTGTTCTATGTGGATCACGAGTGGCAGCAGGTGAACAAGCCTTATTGGAGCTGGGAGTGTCAGAAGTGTGGGGAGCTGAGTGAACGGGGGATGAGGGGCTGGATATACGCAACACGAGTACCGGAGGACAACAGGGCACAAGATTGTGTCGTTATCGAGAATGATTGGAGAGAGTAATGGGGGACCGAAACAACATCAAGATTACTTACAGCAACGGGCAGGGCGTTTACCTGTACTCACACTGGGGCGGTAGCGAACTGCGCGAGATCGTGGCGGACGCACTGGAGACATCGGGCAGGGTTACGGATGAGAGCTACTTCGCTCGGGTGCTCTTCAGTCGGATGATTGCGCACGAATTGCACCAGGAGACAGGCTACGGCATCGCACCGTATGTCGTGGACCAGGACGCCAGCAACAAGATGATTCATGTTGATTACACCAAAGCAGAAGCGCTAACAGGCTGGGTGCCGCAGGTTGATTACAGATACGAGGGGGAGTGATGCCCAAGCGACG
>JGI26088J50261_1001300_pt1 | contig 13638 bp, 16 predicted proteins | sample SaaInl1SG_22_DNA_FD_50261 | JGI IMG/M metagenome (IMG submission 50261)
GCCGCAATTTTGGCGGCCCACCGCTTACTTTCTCAAGAAGAGGGAATTTTTGTTGAACCCTCGTCGGCCATCAGCGTCGCGGGCCTGCTGGAGCGGGTCGAAGCGGGCGTTATGCCCCAAGGCGCCACGGTGGTTCTCACGGTGACCGGCCACGGTCTTAAAGATCCCAGTTGGGCGCTGAAAGATGAGCACGGCGACGATATCCAACCCACCAAAGTGCCCATCGACTCCGCCCACATTGCGGACGTGTTGGGGCTGGGAGGGGCAAACGCATGACCACGATTCCTCGCGGTAAGAGTGTCACCGTCCGGGTTCCCGCCACCACCGCCAATCTCGGGCCAGGCTTTGACACCTTGGGAATGGCGCTGACCATTGAAGATTCGCTGAGCGCAACGGTTCGTGATGGCTCCGGCGTCACGGTGGACGTTCGCGGGGTAGGCGAGGGGGAAGTCCCTACAGATGACAGCAATCTGATTGCCCGCTCGATGGCGCACGCTTTCTCGTCAAAGGGCATCGAGATGCCGGGAATCGATTTGGTCGCCCACAATGTGATCCCCCACGGTCGTGGGTTGGGATCCTCGGGAGCTGCGATTGTTTCGGGAGTGATGGCCGCCAAGGGCTTACTCGAGGGAATTGTTGATTTCACGCCGGAAGAACTGTTGGCGCTGGCGACCGACATGGAGGGCCACCCTGACAACATTGCGCCCTCGCTCTTTGGCGGGCTCACGATCGCTTGGATGACCGACGAGGGCCCCAAGCACAAACAGCTCAGCGTTCACCGCGGGGTCTCTCTGGTGGTGGCGGTCCCCGAGGATGCCAGCATGTCCACCCAATTGGCACGCAGCCTGCAACCCGAGACTGTGCCGCACCAGGACGCGATCTTTAACCTCTCGCGCTCGGCACTGCTGATTGCCGCTTTGATCCAAAGCCCGGAGTTGCTGTTTGAAGCAACCGAGGACCGCCTTCACCAGAACTACCGCGCGAGCGCTATGCAGGACACCAATGCTTTGCTCACGAGTCTGCGTGAGGCCGGCTTTGCCGCGGTGGTTTCCGGCGCAGGTCCGTCGGTTTTGGTTCTCTGCTCTGACCCAGCCCAACGGCCCGAGGTGGAAAAGCTTGTGGCGGCTCATCAAGGAGGCGTCTGGTCCAGCCACATGCTGACCGTCGATGAGCGAGGTGCTACAGTGGAAGAGCTTTCGACGCTCGCCGACTGACCCCAGTTAGCGCTTCGAAATACCTCATCACCACAGCGCCGGCACTTCTTGGCGTGAGGGTCATTCGTGACAGAGGGGCATTGAGCCTCTATCGACCCGCCGTGTGGCTGGGCGAGGTACACAGCATTCCAAGAGCCACACTCGTGGCACAACTAGAGGAGAAAACGTGGAACAAGACAGTTCTTCAACCCCCGAATCATCTGATGCCACCGAGGCATCAACCCCCCGTAAGCGCGCACCCCGCCGTGTGAGCTCCGCTTCGAGCGAGCCGAAGGCATCGGCGGAAAAGCCCGCAGACGCAAAAGCCTCGGACAAGACAGCAGCGGATGCGGCCCCCGCCGAGGATGGCGAGCGCCCCAAGCGCCGTCGTCAAAGCCCGGCAGCTAAGAGCCCCGAAGGCGAGAAAACAGACTCTCAGGAGTCGAGTGACTCCGGCGACGAGCCCTCAGAGGGCGGCCAAAGCCGCTCGCGTAACGGGGGAAACTCTCGCGGCCGCGGACGCGACCGTCGCCGTGGGCGCGGTGGCTACGGCGAAGACGGGGAACCCGAAGTATCCGATGATGATGTCCTGATTCCGATTGGCGGAATCTTGGATGTGCTTGATAATTACGCCTTTGTCCGGACCCAGGGTTATTTGCCCGGTCCCACAGACGTCTATGTTTCGCTCGGCCAGGTCAAGAAGTACAACCTGCGCAAGGGTGACGCGGTGATTGGTGCTATTCGCCAACCGCGCGAGGGTGAGCACCAGGGTCGCCAGAAATACAACGCNTTGGTCAGCGTGGANACGGTCAACGGCCAAACCGTCGACGANGCTGCGGCTCGCNCTGAGTTCCAGAATCTTCAAGCGGTNTACCCCACCGAGCAGCTGCGGATGGAAACCACGTCGGAGGCTCTCGGCACGCGGATGGTGGATCTGTTCGCACCCGTCGCTAAAGGGCAGCGCGCTGTCGTTGCCGGAGCACCGAAGACCGGTAAGTCAGAACTGATCCACGCGATGGCCCAAGCTGTGGCCCTGAATGCCCCTGATGCACACCTAATGGTCGTGTTGATTGATGAGCAGCCAGAAACCATTTCGGAAGTCCAGCGCGAAGCCAAGGGCGAAGTGATCGCTTCGAGCTTTGACCGGTCCGTTGATGACCACACCACCATCGCCGAGCTCGCGATTGAGCGCGCCAAGCGATTGGTGGAGCTCGGTCACGATGTGGTGGTCCTCGTGGACTCGCTCACGCGTTTGGCTCGCGCCTACCAGCTGAGCATCGGCGGCGGTTCTCGCTCGGGTTCTGCGGATACTGCTTGGGTCTACCCGACGAAGAAGCTTTTTGGCGCAGCTCGCAACGTGGAAGGCGGCGGATCGCTCACGATGGTGGCAACGGTCGTCACAGACACTGGAATCACCATGGATGATGTTGTCGCCAGCGAGGTTTCTGGCGCAGCAACGATGGAGCTTGCGTTGAGTGCGGAAGCGGCAGGGGCCCGAGTGTTCCCGGCCTTCGATATCGCACGCTCAGGAACTCGCAAGGAGGAGCTCATCCTCGGGTCTGACCAAGCTTCTGCTGTTGCCTCGTTGCGGCAGAAACTAGTGGGTTCTCCCGCTGTTGAGGGGTTGCAGAACCTTACCTCCAAGCTGGCGGGCACATCGAGCAATGTTGAGGCGCTTGTCGCTCTACCGAAGAGCCTGTAGGCCCCATGTTTGAGTCTGTTGATGCGTTGATCGCGGAGTACGCCGAGCTCCAAGTGAAGCTCGGCGATCCCGCGGTCCACGCTGATGCAGCTCTGTCCAAAAAACTCAATCGTCGCTTCGCGGTACTTTCAAAAATCATCGCCGCTCACGAGCGGATGGTGGCGCTGGGGGATGACCTCGCAGCGGCGAAGGAGATGGCCAGCGAAGATGAGGCCTTTGCCGAAGAAGTCCCCGGGTTAGAGAACAGCCTCGCCGAGGCTACCGAGTCCCTGCGGTCACTTCTCATACCTCGCGACCCGGACGATGGCCGCGACGTGATTATGGAAATCAAAGGTGGCGAGGGAGGCGAAGAAAGCGCGCTTTTTGCCGCTGATTTGCTGCGCATGTACCTCCACTACGCGGAATCGCGTGGGTGGAAAACCGAGGTCATCGATAAGACCGAAAGCGACATGGGGGGCTTCAAGAACGTCCAAGTGGCGATTAAGTCCTCGGCAACCGATCCGGCGGATGGCGTGTGGGCCAGTATGAAATATGAGGGGGGCGTGCACCGTGTTCAGCGTGTGCCCGTGACGGAATCCCAGGGTCGGATTCACACCTCCACGACGGGTGTGCTGGTCTTTCCCGAAGTGGACGAGCCCGAAGAGCTCGATATCAACCCGAACGATTTGAAAATCGATGTGTTTCGATCCTCAGGTCCCGGTGGTCAGTCGGTCAACACCACAGACTCTGCCGTGCGCATCACGCACTTACCGACGGGAATTGTCGTGTCGATGCAGAACGAGAAAAGCCAGATTCAAAACCGCGAAGCTGCGATGCGCGTGCTGCGCGCGCGCATTCTTGCGCAGCAGCAGGAAGAAATTGCGGCGGCCCAGTCAGATGCCCGAAAGAGCCAAATCCGGGGTATGGATCGCTCCGAGCGCATTAGGACCTATAACTTTCCCGAAAACCGCATCGCCGATCACCGCACAGGGTTCAAGTCTTACAACCTCGACCAGGTCATCAACGGGGCATTGGATGCGGTTATCAAGTCGTGTGTTGAGGCGGACGAGGCAGAGCGCTTGGCAGCACTAAACCCCAGCTAATGGAGCTTCTTACCGCGCTGCGCGATGCCGCCCACCGCCTGGAGCAAGCCGGTGTTCCGACACCGGGAGTGGATGCAGAAATACTTCTCTCCTACCTGCTGGGGGTGACCCGCGGAGCACTGCTGGCTGATGCTCAGACAGGGAAAACTCTGAGTGCCTCGCGGCAAGCTGAATGGGAGAGCATGGTGTCTCGTAGGGAAGCCCGCGAGCCGCTGCAACACATCACCGGCACCGCGCCGTTCATGGACTTTGAGGTCGTGGTGGGGGACGGCGTTTTTGTTCCGCGCCCCGAAACCCAAGCTCTTGTGGAAGCAGCGATTACGCATGCCCAATCCATTGCCGTGGGGGAAAGCGGCCTCCACATCGCGGACCTGTGCTCCGGCTCCGGCGTGGTTGCTCTCTCCCTGGCGCGCGCTGTTCCCCAGGCCCATGTCGTAGCGGTGGAAGCGTCGGAGCAGGCGATTGCCTACCTCACCCGCAACGTGGCCGATTTAGCACCGGATGTCGAGGTTGTGCAGGCGTCCGTGGAACAGCTCGATCGAGCCTCCGCGCGGTTCGACATGATCCTTGCGAACCCACCGTATGTGCCCGTATCCGAGGTGCCAAACGAACCTGAAGTGGCACACTTTGATCCCGCCATCGCTCTTTTTGGTGGTGAAGACGGGCTCGATACTGTCCGAGAAATCGTGGACTACGCTCTTGGTGCTCTCCGACCCGGTGGATACCTAGCGATCGAACATTCCAATCTGCAAGGACAGGCGCTGCGAGAGCTTCTTCGGGGGGCAGGGTTTTTCGGTGTTGAGACAGAAAAAGACTTTGTTGGCCGAGAGCGATTTACGCGGGGATTTCGCCCTTAATTCCTGCCTTCAACAAATTCGGTAATTGCTTGGATGACCGTCTCGCCCGAATCATGGGGGGAAAACCACTGGCTGGTGATGCCAATCTCAGTGGCTCCACGGAGGTTGTCGGGGGTGTCATCGACNAAAAAAGTTTCGGCGGCACTTGCCCCATAGCGCTCCAACACCCGCTGGTAGACCACGGGGTCTGGTTTCCTCGCGAAATAGTGGGCGGTCGCAAACATATGCTCGCCAAAGACCGGGACAAGTTCCGGGGCAACTTCGGGCAAATGTTCACCCACCAACATTCCGTTGTTTGTGAGAAGGGTGACCTGACCATAGTGGCTCGCGAATTCCACAGCGGGCAGCACTCCGGGCCGAAAGTCCATCGCCTCAATGCGCAGCGAAATCCAGTGCTCGCGGGTGATGCTTGAGCCAAAAGCCTCATTGACTCGACGCAGATACTCCTCGCCGGTGTCTGGCTGTCCCGCCTCTGCTTTCCATTCGCCGTCGTCGTGCCACCAGCGCCGGCGAAGCTCATGAAAGTCATGACCGGTGATAGCTGTCAGGGCTTCCATGCGGACTCGCCAGTGATAGTCGTAGAGGACGTTGTCCATATCGAAGATGAAGAGCATGATTGCTCAAGCCTAGGCCCGTGCTGGGTTGGCGAACCCGCGGTAGAATCGGGCCATGGGAGCCTTGCGCGTCGACACAACGTCGCACGATGAGCGCGAGGCGGGAATCGCGGCTGCCAAGCGTGCCCTCGCCGCCGGTGACTGCATCGTCCTGCCGACGGACACGGTTTACGGCATTGCTTGTGACCCTTTTCAACCAGCGGCCGTCCAGGGTTTGCTGGATTTAAAAGGCCGCTCACGCGCAATGCCACCGCCAGTTTTGGTTCCCTCCATCGAGAGCGCCGAAGCACTGGTCGCTCATTTTCCCCACGACCTTGGTCCAGCGCTTCAGCGGTTTTGGCCCGGGGGCGTAACGTTCGTGCTTCAGGCAGCCCCGGAGGTGTCCTGGGATTTGGGGGAGACCGAGGGGACTGTTGCGCTGCGCATGCCAGCCCACGATGTGGCCCTCGACATTCTTCGCGCTACGGGCCCCCTCGCGGTCTCGAGCGCAAATCTGACCGGTGAGCTTGCCGCCATGAACGCACAAGAAGCCATCACTCAATTTGGTGATGGGGTCTCGGTGTACTTTGACGCAGGCCGGGTAGGGGCGTCTTACTCGGACGCTCCGGGCAACGCTGGCTCGACCATCATCGATGCGAGCACCGTCGCAGAGGGTGGGGCGTATCGAGTTATCCGGCGAGGAGTTGTTCCTGTGTCTTCCATCCGGGAAGTCTTGCCGGGGGAGTGGTCAGAGTAATGGGGTACGTGCTGGTTGCCGGTATTGCCGCGGCCACCGCCCTGGCGGTTGCCTACGTCCTGCTTCGTTTGGCAGAGCGCTACCAGTGGCACCCGGAAATAAGGCCCCGCGATGTTCACCAAACCCCCACCCCACGGCTCGGGGGCATTGCCGTGTTTGCGGGCATGACCGCGGGGGTGATTGTCGCTAGCCAGCTGGGCTACTTCGATGAGGTGTTTGCGAACCCTCGTGCCATCATCGCGGTGTTTGTTGCTGCCGGGATCGTCCTGGCGCTTGGGGTGATCGACGACGTTATTGATTTGGATTGGCTCACCAAGCTGTCCGGGCAGTTTTTGGCCGCTGGAGTCGTTGCCTGGCAGGGCGTGCAAATAGTCTCGCTACCGATTGGTGGTCTGACCTTGTTTTCTCCGACTCTTTCCCTGATTCTCACGGTGCTGGCGATTGTCGTGGTCATGAACGCCGTCAACTTCATTGACGGGCTGGATGGCCTTGTGGTCGGTGTTGCTCTCATCTCCAACGGAGTCTTTTTTCCTCTACTCCTTTGTTCTTTCCCTGGGAGACCAGGGCGCCCCCTACTTTGGGCTGGCCACCATTTTGACCGTATTGCTGGCGGGAGCGCTCGTTGGGTTCCTGCCCTGGAATTGGAACCCCGCGAAGCTCTTCCTCGGAGATTCGGGCGCTCTGCTGGTAGGCCTCATGATGTCGGTCAGCGCGGTGTCCGTGACCGGACAAATTGATCCAGGCGCAGTGAACCCGACCCAACTACTTCCTGCTTTCTTGCCGGTCATCCTCCCGCTGGCGGTATTGATTGTCCCGCTTCTTGATTTTTCCCTGGCGGTCGTGCGTCGGTTGCGACGGGGAATGTCGCCCTTCGATGCTGATCGGGCCCACCTCCACCACCGTCTGTTAGATATGGGTCACACACACCGCCAAGCGGTCCTCATCCTGTACTCGTGGACTGCCGTGCTGGCCATAGGAACGCTGATGTTCCTCTTTGTCGCGTGGTACTGGGCGCTGGCGATTATCGTTCTCGGGTTGGCGGGATCCACCGTTGTTACTCTGTCTCCAGATAACCGGTCATCACATGACCCGCTCAAGATTGACCAGGAGGCCTCGTGAACGTCAACGCAGTCGTGAAGAAAGCGTTCTTCACGGGATTGGTCATGACATCGCTGGTGGCCTTTGTGGCGGCTATCTGGGGAGCGCTGGTGGCCGATATTGAAGGCGTCTGGGCAGCACTTGTCGGTGCAGGCATAGCTTTCGGACTTCTTGGCCTCACCCCGCTGAGCATTCTGTGGGGTTTCAAACTGGGCAAAGGGGACATTTTGTCTCCTGGATTTTTTGCCTCCGTGTTAGGAACCTGGTTGGTCAAGTTCGTGGTGTTTCTCGCCGCGGTCTTTTGGCTCGGTGATCAAACCTGGTTGGAGCGCACCACCTTGTTCCTGACGATTGTCGCTGCGCTTCTGGTGGGCCTTGTCGTAGACCTCGTGGTGGTGGCACGGTCTCGAATGCCCTACGTCTCTGATGTGGACCTGCCCGGGGAGAGCCGCAACAAGTAGCTCTCGGGGGAGGCCTGGCCCAGCTGGTTAGAATCGTGGCGTGACCTTTGGCCTCTCTATGGAAAAGCTCTTCCTGATTGGCATCATCGCGCTCTTTTTGATCGGCCCCGATCGGCTCCCGGCCTATTCAGCACAGTTAGCTCGCCTGATTCGCCGGCTTCGAGAGATGGCATCGGGCGCTAAAGGCCGGATGCGAGACGAGCTGGGGCCCGACTATGACGATGTGGATTGGAAGAAACTTGATCCGCGACAATATGACCCCCGTCGCATCATCAGAGAAGCCCTGACCGAGAGCGCCGTAGCGCCCGAGGCAGCGGCTGCTCCGCAGGACGTGGCCGTCCCCGGGCACGTTGCCGAGTCTGCGAGTCAACAACGCAGCCGCCGAAGCCCCGGTTCCCCTGCTCCGTTTGATCCTGATGTCACCTGACCAACGGCGCTGGGTCTCTCCGCGATGAGCGCTGTGGTCTATCCGATGCGGACCCCAACCGAGGTGGTCACCGGCCTGAGGCACGCGCGATCGGCAGTGGCTCGCGGGCAACTGGTGTGTGTGCCCACCGATACCGGTTATGCGTTGGTGGCCGATGCGTTTAACCCGCAGGCTGTTGAGCGCCTACGACAGGCACGGCAGATGCCAGAGCGCGCGCCGGTCGGGGTGTTGGTTTCTGGCCCCGAGGCGCTTCACGCTCTGGCAGCTGACGTCGCGCCAGAAGTCCAGGCACTCTCGCACGCGCACTGGCCCGGACCCTTGACCCTGGTCGTCCCCTCCGGTGATTCACTGTCGTGGGATCTCGGTGATACCGAAGGAACCGTGGCTGTGCGGATGCCCGGACATCCGGTAGCACTGGAGTTGGTGACCGAGACCGGACCGCTCGCCCAATCAGCTGCCCGCGTGGGCAGGCAAAAGGCCCTGGTAGCTCCTGCTGCTCTCGCTCGCCGTTTTGCCGATGAGGTTGCCCTTGTTCTGGGTCCCGGCGAGCAAAAGCCCGGTGGTGTGGATTCCACGGTTGTCGACGCCACGGCGCTCGAGCACCCAGCGGGAAAACTGGCCATCGTGCGGGAAGGCGCCGTGAATGCCGCAGCATTGTTTGCCACGCTCGAGCGCACCAAATTCACCTCAAGTAGCGGGTGAGAGCTGGATTAGTTGCATCCAGGATGGGTTTGGTACTGTTCTTGAACGACGTCATTCGCCGCACAATTGCGTGCCCCGAAACTGGAGATCGAGCTGTTAGCTGAAGCCACCGAGATACTGATCCAGTTTCCGGCCAGTGACGCGGGTGGATTCTCTCCCCCCACGATTGAAGAGTTCTTCCCTCCCGCTGTCCTCTTTGAAGGCACCATCTTTGAGATGAACCGAATCGTCTTGATTCGACTTCTCGCGGTGGCAGCCCTGTTCCTCGTTTTCTGGTTGGGAACGCGGAAAATGCAGGTTGTGCCCGGGCGCTTCCAGGGTGTTGTGGAGATGGCCCTCAACCTGGTTCGCGTCAACATCGCTGAGGACCTCCTCGGCGAGAAAGATGGCAAGCGGTTCCTCCCCCTGCTGACCTCCATCTTCTTCCTGGTGTTGTTCATGAACCTCACCGGAGTGATCCCCGGTCTGAATATTGCCGGCACCAGTGTGATTGGTATGCCACTCGTGTTGGCGGTGACCTCCTACCTTGCCTTTATTTACGCGGGTTTCCGGAAGCACCCGGGTGCCTTCTTGAAGAATTCACTGCTGCCTCCGGGAGTCCCGTGGCCGCTCTACATCATCGTCACGCCGATCGAATTTGTGTCGACATTCGTGTTGCGTCCGGTGACCCTCACNTTGCGTCTGCTCATGAACATGGTGGTGGGCCACTTCCTCCTTGTGCTCTTTTTCTCCTCGACCCACTTCTTTGTTTTGTACTCCGATTCGGCGATGGCATTCTTTGGTATTGGAACCATCGCGTTCTCGATTGCCTTCACCTTCTTCGAGTTGTTGGTGTCGGTACTGCAGGCCTACGTCTTTACTCTCTTGACCGCCGTTTATCTCCAGCTCGCGCTGGCGGAAGAACACTAGACCTCAACCCGGTGAACACCGGGTTGACAAATGGAAGGAAACACCTGTGGACGCAACATCGGTTATCGCCGAACTATCCGGAAACATCGCGACGGTCGGTTACGGCCTCGCAGCAATTGGTCCCGCCATTGGCGTGGGAATTGTTGTGGGCAAGACCATTGAGTCTGTCGCTCGNCAACCAGAACTTCAGGGCCGTCTGACTGTTCTGATGTATATCGGTATCGCCTTTACAGAAGCACTGGCGTTCATCGGTATCGCCACATACTTCATCTTCACTGGTTAGGCCACACCATGATCCAAGAAGCACTCCTTCTCGCAGCGGAAGGGGAAGCACCTAACCCGTTGCTCCCCGCGATCTATGACATTGTCTGGTCGATCATTCCGTTCGCTTTGGTGTTGCTGCTTTTCTGGCGTGTGGTTCTGCCCAGGCTCCAGAAGACTCTGGATGAACGCTCTGACGCCATCGAGGGGGGCATCGCTGAGGCGGAGTCCGCGCAAAACGAGGCAAAAGAAGCCCTGGAGAAGTACACCAAGTTGCTGACCGATGCTCGATCGGAAGCCGCCGACATCAGGGAAAACGCCCGCACGGAGGGCGCCCAAATCTTGGCGGAAATCAAAGAGAACGCTCAGGGAGAAGCCAACCGCATCGCTGCGACGGCCAAAGCCCAGATCGAGGCCGAGCGCCAGCAGGCTGTGCTCTCACTGCGTAAAGAGGTCGGCGCGCTCGCGCTGGACCTCGCTTCCGCAGTCGTACAGGAGCGGCTCACCGAGGATGCGCAGGCGGCATCGGTCGTGGACAAGCTGTTGTCGGATCTGGAAAAAGAGCCGGCCGCCAAAGCCAAGGCTGCGCCAAAAGCGAAGGCGCCCGCCAAGAAGGCTCCAGCAAAGAAGGCTAAGAAGTAGCTATGGGCGCTCAAACAAACCAATCACTGGTAGCAACGAAAGACTTCGTTTCGGGGACCGGCGGAAACGCCATGGCCCTGGCTGAAGGCCTTTTTGCTGCTGCCGTCGGTTTGTCGAGCTCCCCACCTCTGCGTGCTCAGCTGAGTGATTCCTCGATCGATATCGCGCTGCGACGTCGCGTGGCCGATCGCGCCTTCTCGTCGTTGTCCACCGACGTGAAGGGTGTGATTGCCGGCACGGTCGCGTTGCGCTGGTCGCGCTCTGAAGACCTTCAGATGGCCCTCGAGGACATGGGCATTCGCTCGGCAGCCTCGTCAGCGGCTGAATCCAGCGACGTAATCGGGGAGCTCCTGGCTGTGTCCAGCTTGATCCACGGTAAGTCCGACATCGAGCTGGGATTGGGGTCAAAGCGCGCTGCGCCTGCGGCCCGCGCGCAGCTGGTCAAGAGTTTGGTGGCAGGTCGCGTCTGCGCGCAGACTCTGGCAATCGTCGCCCACCTTGTTACTGACCCGCGCGGTCGTCGAATTGGAGCGATGTTGGATCACGCTGCCGAAACTGTGGCCGACCAATCGGGGAAGGGTCTTGCCGTTGTGGATGTGGCCCGGCCACTCAATGCTGCGCAGAAGTCCAGCATTGAAGCCCTGCTTGTCCGTCGGTTTGGCCGTCCGCACTACATCGCTGAGCGGGTCAACCCCGATGTTGTGGGAGGCGCCAGGATCCGCGTCGGAGACACGATTATCGATGGCAGCATCGCCCACCGTTTACAAGATTTGAGAGGGAAGTTGGCCGGCTAGAGCCGATCGACTGACCGAACCGAACACCCAACAAAAGGAAGAACCATGGCAGAAATTACTATCAACCCGGAGGAAATCCGCGACGCTCTCACCGAGTTCGCGAGTTCGTATGACCCGGGTTCCGCCACAACCACCGAGGTGGGCCACGTGGTGGATGCAGCGGACGGTATTGCCCACGTCGAGGGGCTGCCGGGGTGTATGGCCAACGAGTTGGTGAAGTTTGCCGATGGCACATTGGGCCTGGCCCAGAACTTGGACGAAAACGAAATCGGTGTGGTTGTCCTCGGTGAGTTCAGCGGCATTGCAGCAGGCCAAGAGGTGACCCGGACCGGCGAGGTGCTCTCTGTCCCCGTGGGTGAGGGATTCCTCGGTCGTGTGGTGGACCCTCTCGGGAACCCGATTGATGGTTTGGGTGCCATCAAGACCAAGGAGCGTCGTGCGCTGGAGCTCCAAGCTCCAGGAGTTATGGCACGCCGCAGTGTTCATGAGCCGCTGCAGACGGGCATTAAGGCCATCGACGCGATGATCCCGGTGGGTCGCGGACAGCGTCAGCTGATTATTGGTGACCGCCAGACGGGTAAAACCGCGATTGCGATCGACACCATCATCAACCAGAAAGCCAACTGGGAAACCGGCGACCCTAACCAGCAGGTTCGTTGCATCTACGTGGCTATCGGTCAAAAAGGCTCCACAATTGCCGGAGTGAAGGGNGCTCTTGAAGCAGCCGGGGCGATGGACTACACGACCATCGTCGCCGCGCCCGCATCCGACCCGGCAGGGTTCAAGTACCTGGCGCCGTACACCGGTTCTGCAATCGGGCAGCACTGGATGTATGACTCCAAACACGTGCTGATCATTTTTGATGACCTCTCCAAGCAGGCAGAGGCCTACCGTGCGGTTTCTCTGCTGCTGCGTCGCCCGCCGGGCCGTGAAGCGTACCCCGGTGACGTGTTCTACTTGCACTCGCGTCTGCTGGAGCGTTGTGCGAAGCTCTCGGACGAGATGGGCGGTGGCTCGATGACCGGTCTGCCGATCATCGAAACCAAAGCCAACGACGTTTCGGCCTTCATCCCGACCAACGTGATTTCGATCACGGACGGTCAGATCTTCCTCCAGTCCGATTTGTTCTTGGCCAACCAGCGACCCGCTGTGGACGTGGGTATCTCGGTGTCTCGTGTGGGTGGTGACGCTCAGGTCAAGTCGATCAAGTCGGTGTCGGGAACTTTGAAGCTCGAGTTGGCGCAGTACCGCTCGCTCGAAGCATTCGCCATGTTTGCTTCGGACTTGGACGCGGCCAGCCGAAACCAGTTGGCCCGCGGTGCGCGCTTGACGGAACTTCTCAAGCAACCCCAGTTCTCGCCCTACCCGGTAGAGGAGCAGGTCGTGTCTATCTGGGCCGGTACAAACGGCAAGCTCGACACCATCGAGGTTGAGGATGTCCTCAAGTTCGAGAGTGAACTTCTGGACCACTTGCGTCGCAACACCAAAATTCTCACGACACTGCGCGAGAGCAAGGTGTTGGACGACAAGACCAAAGCTGAGCTGGAGAAAGAGGTTGACTCGTTCGTCACTGCCTTCCAGGGCAGTGGTGCCGAGGGTCTGGGACAGCCGGGCAGCGAAGAATTCGATGCCTTGGAATCCGAAGACATCAACCAAGAAAAAATCGTCAAGCGCAAGCGCTAAATACGAGCTAAAAGGACACTAAGACAATGGGTGCGCAACTTCGGGTGTACAGGCAGAAGATTCGTTCTGCCACCACCACCAAGAAGATCACACGAGCCATGGAGTTGATTTCGGCCTCCCGAATTCAAAAAGCCCAGGGCCGGATGACTGCTGCACTGCCCTACTCTCGCGCGGTGACGCGTGCCGTGTCTGCCGTTGCGACCTATTCGAATATCGACCACCCTCTGCTCACCGAATCGGAGAAGCCGGTTCGGGCGGCCATGGTGATTTTCACCTCGGACCGTGGCCTCGCCGGGGCTTTCAGTTCGCAGGTTCTCCGCGAAGCCGGTGACCTGCGCGCGCGCTTGGAAGGCGAGGGCAAAGAGGTCGTCAACTACGTCGTGGGGCGTAAGGCTGTGGGTAACTTCGCTTTCCGCCAGCGCGCTGTTGAGCAGGCCTGGACGGGTAATACGGACCAGCCCCAGTTTGAAACGGCAA
>JGI26088J50261_1001303_pt1 | contig 13615 bp, 18 predicted proteins | sample SaaInl1SG_22_DNA_FD_50261 | JGI IMG/M metagenome (IMG submission 50261)
ACTGTTCCCGAGGGGCTCGTCATCGAGACCTACCCCGAAGCGGGAGTTCGCGTCGCCCCCGGTGAGCCCGTGCGCATCGTGGTTTCCAGCGGTATCGCGCGTTTCGATCTTCCTGATGTGCGCAATATCGATATCGACGAGGCCCGCACCCTGCTCGAAGCTCGAGGGCTCGTCGTCGAGTCCGTGGTCGAGACGTACTCACCGAGCCTCGAAGAGGGCCTGGTNATGGCAACCTCTCCGCAGTCTGATACCCCTGTCCGTCCCGGNGATTCCATCACTCTCACGGTCTCCAACGGGCTGGTTCTCGTNCCCAATGTGGTGGGNCTCACCGTGGGNGAGGCGAACCCTTTCCTGACTGGCCCGTCGATGCAACTGTCTGTCCGCCTCGAAATTGCCACAGACTGCGTTGGCCAAACGGTGCGGAGCCAATCTCTCGTTCCGGGCGAGCATCCTCAGCGCTCAGAAATTACCTTGACCTACTGCGGAGCAGTGGCAAATGAGGACCCTGTCCCTGTCGGTTAGACGCCCGCTACCCGGGGACTCAGCGATCGTGCAATGGCGGCAGCGCCGGAGAGTCCGGTCACCTCGAGCCAATTGCCCAGCATCGTGTAACCGCCCTCGGTCAGGACCGACTCAGGGTGAAATTGCACTCCATATACCGGTGCGCTCTGGTGATTCAGCCCCATGATGACTCCACCACGGGTCCGGGCTGTCACCACCAGCTCCGGGGGAACCGTATCGTCCACCACGGCGAGGCTGTGATACCGGGTGGCCTGAAATTCCTCAGGAACACCAACAAAAAGGGTGCTCTCATCGTGAGTGACCTGGGAGGTCTTGCCGTGCATGAGCTCGTCCGCGTGGGCAACGGTGGCGCCAAACGCTTCGGCAATGGCCTGGTGGCCCAAACACACGCCCAAGAGGGGAACATTCTGCGCGACAGCCTCCTTGACTATGGCGATCGATATCCCGGCGTCGGCGGGAGCACCGGGACCAGGCGAGACAAGGATCCCGTCGTACCGTCCGACCAGCTCGGGGACATCCTCGAGGCCTACCTCGTCGTTACGAATGACATCGGTTGTGGCACCCAGTTGGTGGAGGTACCCGTTGAGGGTATAGACGAAACTGTCGTAGTTATCGACCACCAGAATGTGGGTCATGGCCTCTCGTTCCCTCTCGTCAACGGGCACAGCCTACCAAGGCTGCCCTGTGCCTAAGGCAGGGAAGTGCTGAGCGCAGCGGTTGCCCAGTAGACTCTTGCGCATGGCTAAGCAACCCCGTGATCCCATCGAGAACCGCTCCACCTATGAGGAGAGCGACGACAACCCGGTTTGGTTCAAGCCCGTCATGTTTGGGCTGATGCTTNTGGGTCTCGCGTGGATCTTGACCTATTACATCTCCGGCATCGGGTGGCCAATTCCCGTCATTGGTGCCTGGAACATCGCTGTGGGCTTTGGGATCATGTTTGTGGGTTTCCTCATGACCACCCGATGGAAATAATCAACATACTTTTAGTTACACCGGTGTAGTTCTCCCCACTGGGGAGAAGCTGTGGATAACGGCTAGATCAATACGCCGAGAACGCTGAGGCCAACGAGCCCGAGTCCGATGAGTCCGAGGCCTTGTTGCTGGCGCCTCGGGGCCTCTCCTCGGGTCTTCACCATCACGTTGGCAACAACGGCGCCCGTGATGAGCCCGCCAATATGCGCTTGCCACGAAATCCCCGGCACGATGAAGCCCATCACCAAGTTCAGGCCCAAAACAATCAACAATTGGGTGTTCGCCCCGCCAAACGATCGCTGGATGACGAAGAGGGCTCCAAAAAGCCCGAAAATCGCTCCCGAAGCCCCAACGACGGCTGACATTGGTGCCAACAGGAGCACCAGCACTGACCCGCCAAAACCCGACATCAGAAAAAGCGTCACGAAACGACCTGGTCCAATCATTCTCTCGACCAACGTTCCGAGAATGAACAGGGAATACCCGTTAAACAGGATGTGAAACACCGACGATGACGAATGAACAAACATTGTGGTCACCATCCGCCACGGCTCAATCGCCGTAAGNGGCGGCCAATACAGGAATAGCTGCGTCACATACCCGCCCGAGAGTAACTGGGCGAGATACACCGTGACGATGATCCCTAAAAGCCAGTAGGTCGCAACCGGGCGGGTTCTCACACCGACGGCACGGCCAGAGCTCCGGCGGAACAGCCCACCCAAACCTCCTGACCGCTTAACGCCAGCACAATCAGGGCATTGAAACCCCACCGGTGCCTGAATCTGACACTCGGGGCAAATGGTATTCCCGCACCGCTGGCAGAGAACAAAGCTCTCTGTCTTGCGGTGGCGATAACAGAAGTCATCGCGGTTGCGGGACCCTGTTGTCACGCTGTGGGAGCGACGCTCACGCTCAACAGGACAACATCCTCGTGAGGACGATCGTTCCCATCGGTGGCAACACCCTCGATAGCGTCGACAACCGCGCGCGATTCGTCATCGAGTACGGCGCCGAAAATAGTGTGGTTGCCCTGCAACCACGTTGTCGCGGCTGTCGTAATGAAGAACTGACTTCCATTGGTTCCCTGCCCGCCGCGCTTTCCCGCGTTTGCCATAGCCAAGACATAGGGCTCGGTGAAATTCAGCTCGGGGTGGATTTCATCATCAAACTGATAGCCGGGTCCGCCCATGCCGGTCCCCGTGGGGTCGCCACCTTGAATCATGAAGCTGGGAATAATGCGGTGGAAAATGACGTTGGTGTAGAGGGGGCCCTCGCCTGCAGCTCCCGACGTGGGGTGCGTCCACTCCCGGTCTCCGGTAGCGAGTCCCACAAAGTTCTCGACTGTTTTCGGAGCGTGGTTGCCATAAAGGCCAACAACAATGTCTCCGTGGTTGGTGTGCAAAGTCGCGGTGTGTGTATGTAGAGTCATGGTCTCCATTCTGTCAGGGACTACTGAAGGTTCCCTCCAGAGGCAAGCCCAGGAACTTCCTAAGAATTTCTGCGAGACTTGAGGCATTGAGCACCAGGAAAGGGCGGGGGACCATGGACCGCAAAACCCAACGTGAATTAGCTCGCTTGTCTCAGGAAGCAAAAAGGCTCTGGGACGAACAGCGAGACGTCCTCGCTCACGCCAAGACTGTTGCCCGCCACGCCTCTCACAGCGCCAGCGATATTGCCAAGCGCGACCTCATTCCTCGCGCCCACGACACATACCGCGACACTATTGAACCCGCATTGTCTCGGATGCCCTGGCGCCCTGTCGCCCCTGCGCGCCAGTCCTCAAACCCTTTTGTGTACGTTCTGATGGCAATCGGTGCGATTACGATGGCGCTCGTAGGATACGCCGCGTGGCAGACCCTCCGGGCTGACGACGACCTGTGGGTCGAAGACGAGGACTAAGTCCTACATCCCCTTGGGTTTGAGATAGCGCTGAGCGAGCGCACTGAGGAAATCAAATACCAGCGCCAAGATGGCGACGAGGACGGCGCCAATCAAAATGGCGGGGTTTCGATCGAGCTTCAGTCCGGAGTTGATGGTTTCCCCAAGCCCTCCTCCGCCGATGAGAAACGCCAGCGCCGCCATTCCAATATTGATCACGATGGCTGTTCGAATCCCCGCGATGATGACGGGGACGGCAAGGGGCAATTCGATGGCAAACAGAACCTGTCGGCGGGTGTACCCCATGCCCCGTCCGGCCTCAATCACGGCTTGATCAACCTGCTCGAGCCCAACAATCGTGTTCCGGAGTACCGGGAGCAGTGAAAATGTCGCCAACGCGAGGATGACGGTTCCAATTCCCGCTCCCAGCCAGGAGAAGAACAGCACGATCAATCCATACGCGGGTAACGCCTGCGCTAAACCCAACGTGTCGACCAAGAAGTTCTTGAGCCGTGGCAGGCCGCGTCGAGTAACCGCGATGCCGATCGGGATGGCAATAAGAATCACGAGAGCAGAGGAGGCAAAACCCAGAACCAAGGTTTGGACGAGCTGGTTCTGTAACTTTTCCGGAGCCAAAATTGCACGGGTCGTGTCATCGATGTCGGAATACAGCCACACCGCACCGCCAATCACCGCCAGGATTGTGGCGAAAATTGGCGCGACGATGAGATCCAGCCGCTCGGCGAGAGAGGTTCGCTGCACCCGGGGTGGGCTCACCATCGTCATGACCGTGTGGCCCCTCCACCATCACTGATGATCAGCGAGGCCAGGCTCTCAATGCTGCAACAGCCTAGGTATTTGCCGCTTCGGTCCACCACAACCGCCATGCCCACGGAGGATTGCAACATCACTCCCAAGGCGTCTTGCAGGGTGTCCTCGGGTTGCAAGTCGATGGTGATCGGCTTGCCACTCTTCTCGATNGGTTGCGTTGTCCGGTTCAAGGACGCTTCACTGATCCAGCGCAAAGGCTTGTGGTCTTTGTCCAGCAGAACTGCTGTTTTTTCCGGAGAGGCTTCCAACACCCGCAACGCCTCATCTCGCATCACGGGCATCTCCAGAGCCGGAATGTCGTGGAGATCGATATCGCGGACTTTCTTCAGGGTCAGACCCTTCAGGATTGCGCCGGAGCCAAGGAAGTTCTCCACGAATTCATCCGCCGGGTCAGAGAGGATCACCTCTGGCGTATCAATCTGCGCAATCTCGGAGCCTTCTCGCAAGATGGCAATACGGTTACCCATCTTGATGGCCTCATCAATATCGTGTGTAACAAACACGATGGTCTTCTTCAGGTCTTGTTGAAGTCGCAAGAATTCATTCTGAAGGCGGTCGCGCGTGATGGGGTCAATGGCGCCAAAAGGCTCATCCATCAACAAAACATCGGGGTCCGCGGCAAGTGCTCTCGCGACTCCCACCCTTTGGGCTTGGCCTCCGGAGAGTTCTTTCGGGTAGCGATCGCGATAGATGCTGGGGTCCATCGACACCAACTCGAGCATTTCATCCACGCGCGCGGCANTCTGCGCTTTGTCCCAGCCCAAGAGCTTTGGCACGGTGGCAATGTTCTCCGCAATTGTGCGGTGCGGGAAGAGCCCCACCTGTTGGATGACATAGCCAATCTTTCGGCGCAATTGGCTGGAATCAATGTCAGTAACGTCTTCGCCCTTGAGGAAAATGCGCCCCTTCGTCGGCTCAATAAGCCGGTTGATCAAGCGCAGCGTGGTGCTCTTNCCACAGCCGGACGGGCCGACCAAGACGAGGACTTCGCCNTCGTGGACGTCCAGAGTGAGATTTCCCACAGCCGGAGCTTCGGCGCCGGGATAAGACTTCGTAACGTTCTCCAGACGAATAAGCGGCTCGCTCATCGGATTCCCTTCGATATGGTGGCTCGTTTGAGCACCTGCAATATGAGGTCAATAACTAAGGCAAGAAGTAAACACAGCAGCGTGCCGGTCCAGATGGACTCCAAAGAGTTCGGCAACGGCAGCCGCGCAAGACCGCTCTTGATGAAGTCGCCCAAACCCCCACCAGCCACCAGGGTGGCAATCGCGGCAATTCCCACGATCAACATGGACGACACTCGGATTCCCGCGAGAATAACCGGCCACGCGAGCGGTAACTGAACGCTGATCAGGACCTGGCGGGGAGTGAGGCCCATCCCCTTCGCAGACTCCAAGACGCTGTGATCAATGCCGTCCAAACCCGTGATGGTGTTTCGGAGAATGGGCAGCAGTGAATAGAGAAACAAAGCGATGAACGATGGTGCGAAGCCCAGTCCGACCAGCGGGATAAAGATGGTGAAGAGAGCGAGTGAGGGCAGTGTTAGGAACACTGACGTCACCGCCAGCGAGAGTTCCCGTGCGAGAACATTGCGCCGCGTCAGGATTCCGAGTCCGACCGANAAAAAGCTCGCAAGGCCGAGGACCGTGACGACATACACGCTGTGTTCCGCGAGCGCGACTTGAATTTGGTCCACTCGGGTGGACATGAACGCCCACCAGCTATCGAGAAACTCCATCGGTAGTCCTTGCTGTTCGGTGCAGTGACCGAGGGCTTAGCCCCCGGTCACTGACCATCGAACTAGCCGGAGATAAGGCCTTCCTCAACAAGGAATGCCCTAGCGACGTCGGCTGGGTCTTGTCCCTCTGCAGAGACAAGCGCGTTGAGTCCTGCCATGCGCACCTCATCGAGNGGAGCAAGGACGTCGTTGATGATTCCATCAAACGCGTCAGGAGCCTCGTTGTACTTCTCTTCACGAATCGTCCCCGACACGTTGTAGAGAATGTTGACGCCTGGATCGTTGACCAGAGTCAAGTTGAGAGCTGGAATACGACCATCAGTGGTGAACACCTCGCCNAAGTCGCAGTTATCCGCTGCGGTCTCGGTGTAGATGATTCCCGTGTCCAAAATGAGCTGCTGGTCAACAGGAAGCGTAATTCCGGTTGCCGTCTCGGTCAGGATCAGTCCATCGGGACGCGACGGGAACTCAGACTCCATGCAGACAGTGGCCTCAGGGTTATCCCGGACGTACTCCATCATGGTCTGGAGCGAGAATGCTCCGCCGTTGGCTTCGGTAACAGCGGGCGAGGATGCGAAGCCATAGGTGTTGTTGAAGGGGGATCGACCCACCCACACAATGCCGTTTTCTTCGAGATCCATCTCGCGAACGCCCGTGGTCAACTCATCAGAGTCAAAGCTGGGGTCCTCTTGGCCAAGGTGAACAGTCCACCCGGTCCCGTTGTATTCCATGTAAATGTCAATGTCACCGGACTCCAACGCCGCACGAGCGATGTTGGTTCCACCCAGATCGACCTTGTCATCAACGGTGGCACCTGCTTCTTCAAAAGCGGCGACCATCATTTTTCCCAGAATCAATTGCTCGTCAAAATCTTTCGATCCCACGGCAATGTCAATTCCAGANAGGTCATATTGCGCCAGGCCAGTGGCCATTTCTTCGGCGGACATGTCAGGAGCATCTGAGGTTGTGTCCTCGGCTTCTGCTGCACACCCGGCGACTGCAAATAATGCTGAAGCGCCCACAAGGGCCATCACATTTCTTAGCGATTTCTTCATTAGTTCGGCATTCCTCCTCTAGTTTCGATATTTCCACCGTAGGGAAGCCACCTGCCAATGGCTAACTGAGTTGTCCATATGTCAACAATCTCCTACCCTGGGGAGATGAGTACTCATACGTCGGGTCTCGCCCGCGACCTGGAGGTTCTCGAGCTTCTGGGAACCCGAGGGGCCTGGGAGGAGGGCGGCTACGGCGTTCAACAGATTTCCCATTTGCTTGCCCGCGATAAGGGCCAAGTCTCTCGAGTGTGCCAAACACTGCTCCGCGCCGGTTTGCTCAATCGAGACAGGTCGACCAAACGGTACACACTGGGTCACCACCTCTATGCGCTCGCTACGCGCACCCAAGAGGCTCACTTAGCGTTGCTCGCCCGCCCTACTTTGCTTGATCTGATGGCGCGAGCAGAAGAATCTGCTCACCTGACAGTGCTCCGTGGTGGCGCCATCATGACCGTTCATACAGAACTTGCCCAGCATCCCGAGCGTGACGATAGCTTCGATGGCGTATCTATCCCAGCACTCAAGACTGCATCCGGGAGAGCAATATTGGCGACATTTACCGAAGATGAGCTCGCGGCGTGGTGGGAAGAACACGGGGAGGCACGCGATGTTCCCAGCGTTTTGCAGGCGGAAAGACCTCCTGAGCCTGCTCGTTTGAAGCGCCTGCGAAAAGATCCGGGGACTATTCAGTCGCTCGAGCGCCTCNAAAAAACCGTGAAAACAACCCGGCGGCGTGGATATGCCATCTCTGACGGGGAGCTCACCCCCACGATCGTTGACGCGGCGGCACCGTTGCGCAATAGTTTCGGTCTCGTCGTGGGAGCCATTGCGGTGGGAGCGAGAAAAGACAGAATCAAAGACCGCTACCAAGCTTTGGGGGGTCTCGTGAGGGAATCAGCAGAGGCCCTGTCGTGGGAGCTTGGCTGGCGGCCTCAGTCCTAGACTCGCACCATGGGAATCTCACAGCGCGCCATCCTCACACCCCTCGTCGGATTGGTCATCGCGTGGGCTTTCTTTATGTTTGCCGCCTGGTCCAACCTGTATGTGCAGCCGGAGTATGACGCAGGTGGTGCGTGGATAAGTGATGGACCGATTGTTCGACCCTCAACCTTCTTGTACTTAGCCGGGATTACAGCTTTTGCGCTAGCAGCGCTCAGTGGCCTGAAGACCTCTGGTGCCCAGCGGGCACGCAACGATTCCGAGGACGGGCTGACGCTTGCCGCCTACCGTTTTGGCAACCTGACTGTCATCATTGCGCTGGCCGGGGGGGCGATCTTCGCCTTGGCGAACTTCTTTGGAGCTTTCGGCGGCTCCACAGCAGAGGGATCACTCCTCGAGCGACTCGTCGGTGTCTACCTTCCGATCCTTTTGGCCACGGCCCTGGTGGTCACGGTGTTGCTCCTCGCGTTCGTCTTTCGCGATGACAAAACCGAGGACCGCTCCGCCAGCAAGAAGGGGCTCGATCCCCGACAAAAAGCCCTGGGGTTGGGGTATGCAATTCCCATCATCGCGGCTGCCATCGCCGTTATTTTCGGCTTAGTTGTTTTCGACGTCACAGGAACCTCCCTCGAGGCCTGGGTGTGGGTCATTATTCAGGTGATTATTGCCGCTGGAATTATCCTCGGCACCCACTACGCGCGAATGGCTAAGGCGGAAAAACCTTCTCCCCCTAAACCACGAACAGCGTGGGCAAGCGGAGCGTGGAACCTCAACTTTGTCTTGTCGATTGTTTTTGGCGCGGTGGTGTCCGTGATGGCGTTTGTGTTTGGCATCGGTGCGTTCGAGGAGCTCCGCGACTACAACTTCGACTACGTCGGGTGGGAGGTCCTGCCGATCTCCCTCAACTGGGTTGTCGGAGACTTTGCGCCCGCTGTGGTGCTGATTTTGCTGGTTACGATCGGGTTATACGCGACCATGACGGAGCGCCACCGCGCTCGGTAGCCACCTACAGCGTCTCTGGAATTTCCTGGCCCTGTCGCAGTCCTTTGCGCACGTAAGCCTGCCTGGCTTGACTTGCCAAATAGCTACCCACCACAACAAGAGGCAGCCCAATAAGGATTCCCGTGGTCACAGTCTCCCCGAGGAAAACCACGCCCAGCAGCGCCGGCGACAGCCAAATTCACGTAGGTAATCAAGCTCGCTCGGGCGGGCCCAACTTCACGGATGAGCGCAAAGAAGATCACGAACGCCAGCGCAGAACACACCGCGCCCAAAATGATCACAGACGCCCACGCCTCGAGACTCGGTCCGGCAGCAATGTCCTCAGGAAGGCTCACCGCAGCGAAAGGTACATAGATAAAGGACACCATCGTCAGGGAAACAGCAATAACCCCCAGGGTCGGAACCTCTGCGGGCATGCGGTTGGCAATAATCGGGGCAATCGCGTACCCCACGGCCGCAGCCAGCATCATGAGAACTGGGGTGAGGACCAAGTGCCCGGAGAACACGTCGATCCCCACCAACGAGACCACTCCGGCGAACCCGAGAACCAGACCCAATACGGTCACGGGATGCCACGCCGATTTATCGCCGAGCAAACCGACTAAGAACGCCGCGATGAAGGGAACCGTCGTAATCAGCAGGCCAGCCAGGCTGGAGCTGATCGTGCGCTCAGCCTCAGTTATGAGAAACCAGGGGCCGACCATCTCCAGAACCGCAAAAGCCAGGACCGCTGGCCATGCTTTGAGCGTGGCCCTCATCATTCCTCGTGCAATAGCGATGGGCAGCAAAATCATGGCTCCCAAGAGCACGCGAAGGAACACAATGCTGGGAGTTTGGAAGTGCTCGACCGCAATAGCGATGAAGAAATACGGGGTTCCCCAAATGACTCCGACGGAGAGGAAGAGGAACAACGCTTTTCTAGGCACCAGGTCAGCGTAGTAGAGAAAGTGGGCATACTTGACCGCCCAAAATCCAGCGTTTTTCGCACGTCGAATGCTGCTTTTTGCGCCCTAGACTGTGCCTGCTGAGGAAAGGACACCGGTGGTCGATACCAGTGTTCTTCTGCCTTTTGTGCTCGCCTCGCTCGTCGTCATCCTCTCACCTGGAGCAGACACGCTCTTGCTCCTGCGCTTTGCCATTCGAGGTGGCCCCCGAGCCGGTTATCTAGCCATGATGGGAATTCTTGCCGGGCTGTCTGTGGTCTCACTCCTGTTGATCTCCGGCATGGGGATTCTGATCTCGCAGGTTCCTTTCGCGCTCGATGTCGTGAAACTTGTCGGAATTGTGGTGTTACTGATACTCGCGGCTATGAGTATCACAACGGGTGTTGGGCTGATGCGCTCGTCTGAAGCATCCACGCCATCTATGGCCCCCTCTTCCGACCGACCGTTCCGAGTGTCCATGATTACCAATGTCACAAACCCCAAAGTCCTGATTTTCTATCTGGCGTTCTTCCCGCAGTTCCTGGGAGTGGCCGAAAGCGCTATCTGGCAACTGGCGCTGCTCAGCGTGACTTTTCTGCTCGTCACGATTGTGTGGCTTATTCCGCTCATTCATGCGGCGAGCGCCGCGCGGGGGTTCTTCATGAGACCCGCAGTGGCAATCGCGATGGAATTTTCCGTCGCCGCGGTGTTTGTTCTGCTCGCGATTGTGTTGGCCGCTGGCGTTTAGCTCGTCGGGGTCTGTGCTCGGAAATACGCCACGAGTGCGTTCGCATGCCCGTGCCCAAGACCGTGATGGGTTTCCAGCTGCGCAACCATCTCCATATGGGCTTTGTCATTGTGACCCTCTAACACGCCGAACCAGTGCTCAACGGGTTTCCCGTAAGTTGCCTCAATAGAGGGGAAATAGCTCTGGGGGCCGCGCACCGTGTCGTTCATGACTGGCACGCTACCGCCATCGGCCTCTTCGAGGGAAGGTAGGAACCTGGGCGCACGGGGCTAACAGGAGTTTTCGTGCCCATTTAACCTTCGCAACAGGAAGNGGCCAGGGTAGTGGCCTGGGTAGTGGCCTGGGTTGATCGCAACTCCCCAGAGGAGTTTTCAACCTCACTCACCACCTTGGCATCGGGGTAAAAACCCTCTGGATACGCGGGACAGACCGCCGCAAACCCCTCGCTGCGTTCGAGAACATAACCAGCGAAGTCTTTTTCCACCATGTAACTCTCGGCAGCTTCCGCGCTAGCAAAAGGTTTCGTGCACTTCGTGTAGTTCCACTCGCTCATATTCCGACCATAGCAAGCCCGGCACTGCCGGCATACCTGGGTGGGAAGAATCTCATAGTTTTCAAAGCACGGCGGGTTCTTGCCAGGCCCATAATCCTGAAAAGTTTCGCTCGGTTCTAGCGGGCTCAGACCACAATTCGGATCAGACCTCGACGTCACCGACTTTTTCCCACATTTTGGCCATTACCCACCACTGTCCATCTAGGTAAACGATGTTCAAATAGTCCTGCATGATGCCGCCAAACATCTCCAACTGCATCTTGATCAATGCGAGCGTTGGGGATATTTGGTCAAAACTCACAACAGTGTCCCGCCGCGCGTTCCCCAGGGAGGCTGGTGATTTCCGGTCTGCCATTGCTTGGCGATACACGGCACAGGGACGAATANTGAGCGTGCCATCGACTACCCCATAGAGGACAGACTCTGGATGGAACACGTGATCAAACAACTCCAGGTCTTGGTGGTGCATGAGATCAAAATAGTTTCGTGCCAGTCCCGCTATTTCTGGGTTAATCCCGTCTAACTCGTCGAGTNTCATGGGTAAAACCTAACGTCCAAAGTGGTCAACTCGGACAACCATCGCTCGGCCAGCGTCCTTGCTAACTTTGTCAGCATGCACGACAACACTTTCATTCCCGGNAGCTACTACGACTCGAATTACACCGCTGAGCAAAGCAGTCAATTCGCACAGGTTTTTTCGACAATCACTCAAAGAATGGTCACTGCCCTGCGTGAAGGACTCGCCCCTGAGTCCGAGGAAATGCAGGCTGCCGTGCGCNACCATTACGAATTTGTGCTGCAGTTTTGGACACCTGATCGCGATACTTACAAGAGCCTGGCAATGAACTACATCCTGCCTACCGAGTTCAACCACCACTACGAGTCTGAGGCGGCGGGCTTAGGTCAGTACCTTTACAAAGCGGTTTGCGTATTCGCAGACGAAAATCTGTAGGTGGATTTGTGGAGCCTAGATAACCCCACTCGCCCTTTCTTCGGCTTCTTTGAGCCTCTGTTTTTCGAAATTACAACTATCTTTCCAACTGTGCTTTACAGCAATCCTGTGCAGCTATACCCTCCACAAACCTCACCCGGTTTCACTATCGAGCGTTAGGTGACTTTGCGTTTCCGAATCTTGTGGAAAACCACAAGCACAACGGACAAGAAGATTCCGAATAACCCCAGAATCACTGCAAAGGATGCAAGCCCTAACGCCCAGAACTCCTCAATCAACCATCCGTTTTCGTCTACATACGACCCAACACTGTTGTAGTAAACAGCAAGAAGAAAAGCAGAGAAAAACAGACAACCGGAGACAACCAAGAGAGCTTTCACAAAGCGAGTCATAGCTGCGAGCCTAGGGGAAGAAATTCCTCGAATACGGCCTGACTGGACGAGGCCTGATTGTGATTTGGTGGAGCCGAGTCAGATCCAATCGGCCTTAGATCGGCTTGTTTGAGACTNTGTTGTTTCGAATTTAGAACTAGAAATTCCAACTATTTGGGAAGTGTTAGCTTTTATGTGTGAAAAACGATCGGATTGCCTCCTTGTTCTCATCGCTGGGTCACAAACATCTGAACGTCACCGCCGCATTGAGCCTCCTTGGCACGCTAACGGTCGTGCTCCTCTATGCGATTGACACGCGGGAAATTCTCGGGGTGTCTGTGTGGGAGAAGCCGCTCAAGTTCCTCATCTCTGCGACAGTCTATGCAACGACTTTTTCCTGGCTTTACGCCTTCGTCGACAAAGGCAAAAAGCTCGCATCCCTGATGGGGAGCCTCATCGCAATCATGCTGGTTGTCGAACTCATTGCAATCACAGGCATGGCATCTGTGGGCTCCACGAGCCACTTCAACGTATCTACACCGTTCAACATCGCCGTATGGTCTGTCATGGCGACCGCAATCTCGATCGTCTGGGTAGCAACCTTCCTGCTCTCCGCAGGCTTGTGGAATTCCGGAAAAATGTCCTCCGACCTTCGGCTTGCAGTCCGATGGGCTATCGGCCTCGGGCTTGCGGGGATGGGCATTGCCTTCACCATGACACCCCCTCAGCCACAGCAAACTCTTCCTGAAAATTGGGCTGGAGTTGCAGGCGCACATACAGTCGGGGCTGCTGACGGTGGGCCGGGTCTACCGTTTTTTGGCTGGTCTACTGAAGCAGGAGACCTTCGTGTCTCTCATTTTTTTGGCCTCCACGCGCTACAGGTGCTGCCGCTGGTGGCGCTCCTTCTCTCGGTGATTGTCGCTAGCGACAGAATTCGGGTAGCGACAATTACTGGAGTCGCTACGAGCTACTCTCTCGTGGTTGTGTTTACCTATGTTCAGGCGTTGCTCGGGCACACCATCGCCCAAGCTTCAACTCTCGTAGCTTTGGGCAGCATTCTGCTGCTGGGGCTCACCGTTGCAGGTTTGACCTACAGACGCGCTTCGAATACCACTTCGGGCAATG
>JGI26088J50261_1001306_pt1 | contig 13598 bp, 13 predicted proteins | sample SaaInl1SG_22_DNA_FD_50261 | JGI IMG/M metagenome (IMG submission 50261)
ATGTCTTGATAAAACATTGGCATAAATAACAATGAACTATTTTGAACATTAGCACCTGGGAAATTTTGATTGAAGCCAGGGGTTAAACTTATTTGTGGTCCACGTCCCCATCCAAAATCAACACTTCCAAAATCTACTCCTGTGGTAGGATTTGTGAAGATATATGTTCCAGTTCTAGCAGGGTTTGGACCTCCAATTAGTCCACCAGGAATTCCATAAAACATAGGCTGTAGCACACTTATCGGAGATATAACCGCAGTACCATTTCTTTCATCATCTTTTCGAGAATATTTAAAATCGTTTTTTAAAGAAAATCCATTCCCCAAATCCTGCTTCCAATTGAAACCAATAGATCGGTCTATATTGTGCAATAAATCAGTTGAATTGAATGTTCTTGTGCCATCTTCATTAAAAGGAATTTCTATAGAAAAATCATATAAACCGTAAGAATCGTATTTAGAAAAACCATTTGCTATCTGAGGATCTTGCCAGTTGTTCGAAGGAATGAATGCCATTCTATCGTTCTTATCATTTAAGTATTTTAAGTTCAGTTGAAACGAACCTGTTTTATACTTTTTAACCAAGTTTCCTCTAATTTGCCCACCTTTATTGATGGGATAATCTCTTTGACGAGCTCCATCTGATTGGCGATAAAAACCTCCAATATTATATGTCCAACCATTTGAAAGGGGGCCTCCAATATTAAAGTCAGCTCTGTAGTATGGATTTTGTCCATTTCCTTCAAGACCATATTTAGTTCTAATTTCACCAGCAAATTCATTACCTCCTGTTTTGGAAACATAATTGAATATTCCCCCAGGAGCGTTCGCTCCAAGAATGGATGCAGTTCCACCTCTTACTGCCTCTACACGATTTGTCATAGCATCTGCTCTAAGAAATAAATCTGGAAATAACTCTACATTAGTAACAGGTAAACCGTCTTCTTGTAAAGAGACATAACGATAACCATTAAGATTATCAATTGAATTTGCTGATAATCCTCTAGAGTATACAGAATTCCAAATTTCACCGCGCGATTGATTAACATATACACCCGGTATATTTTTTAAAAGATCTGAAGAACTTGTAGGAGCTACTCTTTCCAACTGCTTAGTCCCGATTGTTGAAATTGATATGGATGCATCCATACGACTACGCGAATCAAAAACACCGGTAACAACAACATCATCTAATTGCATTGCATCCTCTGACAAAATTATTTTAAGATTATTTGTTTGAGGTACTTGGACACTAATATTTTTTGTATTGTAACCAATGAAGGATATGATTAGATCATATGTGCCGTTTTCTAAACCACTTATAGTGAAATTACCGTCAAAATCAGACATAACCCCATCAGTGGTTCCTTTAATTATTACCGAAGCTCCAACCAAAGGAAGGTTAGAATTATCTTTAATGCTACCTGAAATTTTACCTGCTTGTGCATTTACAAATCCAGTCATTAATAATCCTAGGATAAGAAATAAGCAATTTAGTTTATTTTTCATATTATTAATATTAAGTTAATTTATTGATTGAATTGAAATAATAAAATACTTTAAATAGTATTTCATCAAATTAATTGTCACCAAATTTCATATTTAATAATAAAAAAAATGAATCAAAAAAAAACTGATTATATTCAAAATCAATTTTTTTTTATAGAATTGGACTTAAACTATTTAATGTTACTGTATTCTTTTGGAGATAGGCCAGTTTGACTTTTAAAAAATCGAGCAAAATTACTTGGGGTTTGATCACACAATTTAACTGCAATTTCAGAAATATTTAATTTAGAATGCTTAATCAATGTTTTTGCTTCCAAAATCAACATTTCTTGGAGTAAATCTTGTGCAGTTTTATCAAGGCTTTTTTTAACACATTTATTAAGATAATTGGGAGAAACGTTAAGAAATGACGCGAATTCTCTGACATTATGGTAATCATAAATGTGTTTTGTTAGTGCTAATTTATAACGTTTTGTTATTTCAGCACTTGAATTTTTTTGTTTGATATCAGAGCCTCTACTAATATTTTTAATTTCATCAAAAATGGCCATAAGATAAATAGAGCACAATGAGCGTCTAAATTCATTTTCGTAATATAATTTATGAAGGCGTTTACATATTTGCTCCAAAACTATATTTGTATTTAAATCTAAGCTAACTGTTGGAATAGATTGATATTGAAAAAAATCATATCGATCGCTCAAAATTGTTTTTGGAAATAAATCAAATAGTTCTTCACTAAAATAACAATAAAAACCTGTTGCGTCTTCACTAATCATTTCGTGTTCGGTTATTTGATATGAAGGTAAAAAGAATATAGCTGGACCTTTAATTTCGTATTTGTTAAGTCCTTTAGTTCTTATGGATTTACCTTTAGTTAAAAAGAAAAAATCATGTAATTTTTTTCTATGAGGCTTTACATTAAAATTTTTTTTATCCTTTATATCTTCTATTTTATTTATGTGAAAATCAGGGTGCTTACTGTTAAAAGTTGTTGCAATCCATTCAATTGAATGTAAATGGAAATTTATAATCTCATTAGTTCCTAATGTAGGTATTGTCTTATTATTTTCCATATAATTTAATATGCTTTCAATTTATAATTGCTACCGCTCTAGTCCATCCAGCACTTGCTTTTTCAATTTTTGTTGGAAAGCAAGAAACTTTAAAGCCAAATGGTGGAAGTTGATCTAAGTTAGCCAATTTTTCAATTTGACAGTATTCTTTATCAATTCCTACATAATGTGCTTCCCAAATAACACCTTGCTTAGGATTTTGCTTAAATTTTTCAATTTGTATATGTAAAGGTATATCCCAACCCCAACCATCGGTACCAACTACTTTTACACCCTGATCAATCAGCCAATGAGTTGCTTTGGCAGAGGCGCCGACGTGTATTTTAACATAATTATCTTCATGAATTCTCTTATCTGCGTCACATCTAATTAACACAATATCATAAGGCTTCAAAGTATAATTTATTTCAGTGAGTTTTTCAATTAAATCCTCCGGCTCTATTAAATATCCTTCTGGCTTATCGGTAAAATCGAGCACTACACCATCACTAAAAAACCATTCCAATGGAAGTTCATCAATCGTTCTGGAGGGTTTTCCATTGCAAGTAGGAGAATAATGATACGGGGCATCCACATGAGTGCCTGAGTGAGTAGCCAAATTAATTACTTCACCAGCTAAGCCCATATTGTTCATAAAAATATCTCCCTCTAAATCTTTAAATAAAATTTTCCCCATATTATCTGCACATTCCTCATGGGTTTCATATGCTATTTTAGTGGGAAGGGGCTCTTTTACTTTTTCAGATATAGAAACGGATAAATCAATTATTCTCATGATATTTTATTTACAATTTAAAATGGTTTAGATGTTCATTTCTGGAATATCCCCTTCAACGATTAAATTTCCCTCAGTGGCTGCTTTAATTTCATCAATACTTACTCCTTTAGCTCTCTCTAAAAGTTTAAAACCGTTCTCGGTTATTTCTAATAAGGCCAAATTGGTCACTATTTTTTTAACACAATTTACGCCCGTGAGTGGTAAGGAGCATTTTTTTAATAATTTTGATTCTCCTGCCTTATTTGTATGCATCATGGCAACAATTATATTTTCTGCACTGGCCACTAGATCCATTGCGCCTCCCATACCCTTTACCATTTTACCTGGAATTTTCCAGTTGGCAATATCTCCATTTTGAGAAACTTCCATAGCTCCCAAAATTGTTAAATCAACATGCTTACCCCTAATCATTGAAAAGCTCAAAGCAGAATCAAAGAAACTTGCTCCATCTAAAGTGGTTATGGTTTGCTTGCCTGCGTTGATAATGTCAGCATCCTCTTCTCCTTCAAAAGGAAAGGGACCCATACCAAGAACGCCATTTTCACTTTGAAATTCTACTTCAATGTCTTCACGAACAAAATTAGCTACTAGGGTGGGAATACCAATACCAAGATTTACATAATACCCATCTTTTACTTCTTTTGCAATGCGTTTTGCTATACCTGTTTTATCTAACATAATCTTTTATTCTAATTTTTTGGGATAGTAGTTCTTTGTTCTATTCGTTTTTCATAATCTGTTCCTTGAAAAATTCGCTGAACAAAAATTCCAGGAATATGAATTTGATTTGGATCTAATTCTCCTACTTGGACTAACTCTTCCACTTCTACAACGGTTATTTTAGCAGCACCACACATATTCGGATTGAAATTTCTAGCTGTACCTTTGAAAATCAGATTTCCTGATGTATCACCCTTCCATGCTTTAATAAAACCAAAATCAGCTTTAAATGCATGTTCTAATACATACATTTTGCCCTCAAACTCTCTTGTTTCTTTCCCTTTGGCTACTTCTGTTCCATATCCTGCTGGGGTGTAAATTGCTGGAAAACCAGATTGAGCCGCTCTACACAATTCAGCTAAAGTACCTTGAGGAATAAGATCAACTTGCAATTCACCACTCAGCATTTGCTTTTCAAATTCGTTGTTTTCTCCAACATAGGACGCAATCATTTTTTTTATTTGTTTGCCTTTTAATAGCAATCCTAGACCAAAATCGTCTATACCCGCATTATTAGAAATACAAGTAAGGTCAGAAACTTGGAGTTTAACCAATTGAGAAATGGCATTTTCAGGAATCCCACACAAACCGAATCCTCCGAGCATTAATGTCATTCCATCTTGAACGCCATTTAAAGCCTCTACCACATTATTTACTTTTTTATTCATGACTTAAATTTTCAATGATTATAGCACTTGCTCCACCCCCTCCGTTACATATAGTAGCTAAACCATATTTGGCCTTTTTGTTTTTTAAAACATTTAAAAGCGTAACTACGATTCTACTACCCGAACTTCCTAGAGGATGGCCCAATGAAACTGCACCTCCAAAAACATTAACTTTAGAACTATCTATCTTAAGTTCCTTCATAAAAGCTAAAGGGACAACTGCAAACGCTTCATTTACCTCAAAAAAGTCAATGTCTGAAAGTGTGAGATTGGCTTTTGCCAAAACTTTTTTGGTAGCTAAAATGGGAGTTGTTGTAAAAAATGTTGGGTCTTGTTCCGCTTCAGCATAAGCTATGATTTTAGCTATTGGATTAATATTCTCGTTCTCTATGAACAATTTACTAGCCACAACTATCGCACTTGCTCCATCGTTAATAGAACTAGCGTTAGCAGCTGTCACTGTTCCATTTTCAGAAAAGGCTGGTCTTAAAAGCTTCATTTTTTCAAAATCGACTTGTTTATAAGTTTCATCTTCTGTTACAATCACAGGGTCACCTTTTTTTTGGGGGACAAGAACTGTAGCTATCTCATCTTCAAAAGCTCCGCAATTCCAGGCCTCTTTACTTCTTACATAGGACTGAATGGCATACTCATCTTGTTGTTCTCTTGTTATCTCATACTTATCTGCGGTCTTATCTCCTGAAACGCCCATCGAGGTTTGACTGTAGACATCGGTAAGACCATCCTTGAGCATGCCATCAATTAAAGTAGAGTGGCCAAAACTCATTCCAGTTCTTGAATTAGAAATGTAATGGGGAACTAAACTCATGTTTTCCATACCTCCTGCTATACCTACATCATAGTTTTTTAATTTAATGTCATTGAAAATAACACTAATCGCTTTCATGCCCGATGCACATACTTTGTTTATAGTCGTTGCACAAACATCCTCAGGTAAACCTGCAGCAATAGAAGCTTGTCTAGCGGGGGCTTGTCCCAGGTTTGCCGAAAGCACATTACCCATTACTATAGCTTCTATTTTATCCTTATCTATTTGAGCTTTTTTAATTGCTTTTTCAATAGCCACTGCCCCTAAGTCAGTAGCTGAAACTTTAGCTAAGGCTCCACCAAAAGCACCCATAGGTGTCCTAGCAGCAGAGATGATATAAATTTGATTTGACATAATTAATGTTTTAAAACTTTGATTTAGAATATTTCTACTCTCTACAAATCTGCTAATATTTAAAGTAAATTTTCAATCAAAAACAAGTTAATCATATTCAAAATAAACTTTTTATGCTGCTTTTAGCAAGTATTATGTGATATTATAATCATTATGCTGACTAAATGCTTTGTAATTTATCAGATAGCACCAAAATTGTAGAGAGATAACAGATCAGTACCCCTTACGAAATTCACCAGGGGAAACCCCCACTCTTTTTTTAAAAAGCCGGTTAAAGTAGGCAGGGTCATTAAAGTTGAGAAAAAAAGCAACTTCTGATACAGAGTAAGAAGTGCTCAAAAGGTATTTTTTTGCTTCGTTTAGCATGAAGTCTTGCACTACTTTTAATGCAGATTTCTCATTAACCTTTTTGCAAACACGATTAAGGTGTGTTTGTGTAATCCCAATCTTTTTCGCAAAATCTTTTATGGAAAGTTGATTTTGTGCATTTTCTCGAATCAAGTCTTGAAACTGTTGGTAATACTTTAAGCTCCTATTATTTAAAACTAAAGCATTAGACATATTTGTAAACTTTTTGCGGTGCAATTGAAGATAAAGTAGCCCTAAATAATATTTAATCGCAGTGAGTCTTTCGGGAGCTTCAGTCACGATCTCGCGTTGTATTTTAAATTTTAAATAGCTAATTTCTTCAAATAGCTCAGGGGCTTCATCAAACCTAGTGTAAGTAAGGTTTGTTTTTTCGTTTAAGTAAGAGTTGTTTTTGAAGAGCGATTCATAGAAAGAGGTCGATAGAGTGATAACATGACCTGTTATTTCTGGTTCAAATTGAAATCCGTGCAATACATTAGCCGGTATAGTAACTAAGCAAGGGGCCTTGATATGGATTTGCTGCCCATCTGAAAACACAAAACCACTACTAGATTCAATAATGAACAATTGAATTAAGTCAGTATGAAAGTGTTCTTTTATCTCCCAGGCAAATATTTTACTTCGTTCTTGTAAAGGTTCCATATGAATGAAGTCAGGAATAAAGGGCATCTGCTGGTCTCCATAAAGTCCTCTGTATCTCAAGATATCATTCATAAATGTATATTTTAAACAATCAATTTTTATTTTAAAATAAATTTAAACATCTATTTTTCAGTAAATTAAATAATATATGCTTAAAATACCAAAAATTTTTGTTTATTTTGTACAATATAATTTTTAATTTATCCAATGCCTATTGCCNATTGATTAGTAAATTAGTTTAATTTTAAAACTGTGCATTATGAGTATNGGCAAACATATTGGTTTTGATGAAGAAGTTCATCCACCCTATTTAGACACCGATTATAAATCTACTCTCTTAAGGGCCCCAACAAAGCCTTTACTAATTCAAAAGGAGTCTTTGTCACAAACAACGGGGCCGCTTTTTAATGATTATTCCCTTGGTGCCTTAGATCATGATCTCACCAAAAACTCCGTTAAAGAAGGAGAGCCTGTTGGAGAACGTATAGTTGTTCATGGCAGGGTGACCAATGAAAAAGGGCATCCCATTCCAAACACCCTGATTGAAATTTGGCAGGCCAATTCTGCAGGTAGATATGTCCATAAAGTAGATCAACACAACGCCCCTTTAGATCCTAATTTTTTAGGCACAGGACGTTGCCTTACTGACAAAATGGGAAATTATAAGTTTTATACTATCAAACCGGGGGCATACCCTTGGGGGAACCATCACAATGCGTGGCGTCCTGCCCACATCCATTTGTCCTTATTTGGCACTGCCATCTCTAGCCGTTTAATTACGCAAATGTATTTCCCAAATGATCCCTTATTCCCCTTTGACCCCATATTTAACGCAGTGCCTCCTAGAGGAAGAGAATTGTTGATCTCTGACTTTGATTTAAATGTCACAGAGCCCGATTTTGCGTTAGGATATCGTTTCGATATTGTTTTGAGAGGCCACAAGGCAACCCCATTTGAAAACCAATGATTATGAACACAAAAGACATCTCAAAAAGACAAACCCCTTCTCAAACCATTGGCCCTTTTTTCGCTTATGGTTTAACACCTAGTCAATATGGCTATGATTTTCCATCATTAGTAAATGGTCAGATGGTAGACACAAAGGAAGTATCAGAGCACATTCAAATAAAAGGAACTATCTATGACGGAGAAGGTGTTTCCATAGAAGACGCTATGATTGAATTATGGCAAGACGATGGTGAGCAACAACTCTTTGGCCGCTATGGAACAGGGACCGAGGATGGAAATTCATTTACCTTTACAACGGTCAAACCAAAAGGAGTTAACGGAGCGGCCCCATATATCAATGTGATTCTGTTTATGCGTGGCCAGCTCCTCCATTCGTATACAAGAATTTACTTTTCAGATGAAACTCAATTAAACACAACCGACGAAGTTCTTACTAGTATTCCAGATGACCGCAGGAAAACCTTAATTGCTAAAAAAAAAGGCACTAGCTATGTGTTTGATATTCATATGCAAGGCGATAACGAAACCGTTTTTTTTAAAGTTTAAAACACAAACTACCTGATGTCTTTATATTCCGAAACCTTTTATGCAAGTGAATTAACCGATCTGTTTTCAGACCAGGAAGCCATAGCTAAGCTATTATGGGTAGAGGCATCCTTAGCTAATGCCCAAGCAGAAGTTGGGATTATCCCACAAAAAGCCGCTAAAGTAATATCAGATTGTTGCAGAGTAGATGCTATTGATACCATTTCCTTAAAAAATGAGGTTGCATTAGGTGGTAATGTTGCCATTCCTTTAGTAAGACAATTAACAAAGGTGATTAAAAATCGTGATTTTGAAGCTTCAAAATATGTGCATCTAGGAGCAACGAGTCAAGATATTATCGATACAGCAACTATTCTTACAATTAAAGAATATGTAATTTGGCTAGAAAACAAATTAAATTCGTTGGAAAAGGCATTGGTTAGCATGACCAAAACTCATGTAAAAACCCTCATGATAGGTCGAACCCTTTTACAACAAGCCAAACCTTTAACCTTTGGCATAAAAACAGCAGGATGGCTGCAAAGCATATCCCGAACTAAAAGTAGGCTTTCCGAGATAAAAAAACGACTCTATTGCATTCAACTAGGCGGAGCAGTGGGAAGTGGAAATGCTAATATTACAGAAGCTGTACAAGAGGCATTTGCCAAAAACTTAAAATTAGAGGCGTCGTTTCCATGGCAATCGCAACGTGACAGTTTAGCAGAATTCGCCGCTTTTTTAGGGATTTTATCGGGTTCATTAGGGAAAATTGCTAAAGACATCTCTCTTTTAATGCAAACCGAAATAGGCGAAGTCTTAGAAGGGGCCGCTGAAGGGAAAGGAGGCTCCAGTACAATGCCCCACAAAAGGAATCCAGTAGGTTGCGCCTTGGTCCTAAGTAATGCGACGCGAACACCTGGCTTGGTAAGCACCATTCTCAGCGCCCTACCGCAAGAGCACGAACGATCTGCTGGGCTATGGCATTCAGAGTGGGAAACCCTCGCCCAATTAATGAATTTAACCGCCGGTTCTTTGGAAAAATCGGTCGATATCATTACAAACTTAGAGGTAAATGAAGAACGTATGTTGCAGAATATTGAAATTACAAAAGGACTCATTTATGCTGAAATAGTATCCTTACAATTGTCAAAATCGATTGGTAAAATGCCGGCCCACGAAGCCGTAAAAAAAGCATGTATGTTAGCCCAACAAAGGCAAAAACATTTAAAGGAAGTGGTGCGAGAATTGCATCCGCAATTAGAAAATATAGACGAACTCTTCAAACCCGAAAACGCCATTGGGAATAGTATAGAATGGGTTGAAAAAATTATAAATAATTATTCTTAAATTTTATTAAGAACTACAGATTAAAACTAAATAAAATGACCAAGAACGCCACAACATTCACTATGAATGAATCTTTCCCGATGAATGCTTGGTATGCAGTAGCGTGGGATGTAGAATTAAAACATGAGTTATTATCAAATTTAATATAAAGACTGAAAATAAAAATGAAAACAAATTATAAGATACAAGGAACACCCAACAGTCCCGTACTGATGTTCTCCAATTCTTTAGGAGCCGATCTAAGCATGTGGGACGAACTAGTTCCCCTCTTATTGCCCTATTTTAGAGTATTGCAATACGATACCCGCGGACACGGACAAAGCGAATTGACTGAGGGGCCATATACCATTGAAAGGCTAAGTAAAGATGTTATATCTCTTTTGGATCAATTAAATATTGATAAAGTATATTTCTGTGGCTTGTCTATGGGCGGATTGATAGGTCAGTATCTTGGTATTCACCACCCTGATAGATTACACAAATTGATCCTAAGTAATACCGATTCTAAAATTGGTACATCGGAAAAATGGAACGAACGAATTAATACCATCAACGAACAGGGAATGCAGGCTATTGTAGATGGTACTATGGAAAAATGGTTTACCCCTTCTTATCATAAAACAAACCCAGCTCGCGTAGCTCAAATGAAAGAACTTTTTTTAGCAAATAAAACACTGGGATATACCGCCTGTTGTAGTGCCATAGGTGCTGCAGATTTCAGGTCAGAAATCAAAAAGATTACCGTGGAAACACTCATCATTACCGGAGATGAAGATACTGTGACCAATGTAGTTCAAGCGAAAGGCTTGCAAAAAGAGATTCCAAATGCAAAACTAAAAGTATTCCCTGCTAGGCATTTNCCAAGCACAGAATTACCNATGGAATATGCGGACACCTTAATTGATTTTCTTGTTGGAAAAGAAACAGTGGACAGGGGGATGCACNTACGCCGTACCGTTTTAGGAAACACCCATGTAGATGCTGCAAATCAAAATAAGAATGAATTCAATAGCGATTTTCAAGAATTTATTTCAAACTATGCATGGGGAGAGATTTGGACGCGACCAGGATTATCTAAACACACCCGAAGCTTGATCACACTTTCAATGTTGATTCCACTAAACAGAAAAGCAGAATTTAAAATGCATGTAAAAGCCGCTTTTAATAATGGCGTAACGGTTAAAGAAATTAAAGAAGTGATTCTTCAATCAGGTATTTATTGTGGTTTACCCGCTGCGAACGACGCCATGCATTCCGCCGAAGAAGTTTTTGAGCAATCAAAAGGAGTCATAACATGATCAAAATCGGTCAACAAGTAGACATCATGAGTAAATGTCTCTTTTGATTGTCGTTTAAAAAAAGCAAACTTTAATTAGCTTAATCACACCCTGATAGCGAAAAACTATGTAAGCTTTCCTTTGAATTATTTAAAAATCTTAAAGTAAATGAAAACAGTACCAATAATTAGCGCCAAAAAAGCAGCTAGCCTAGTAAAAGATGGAGATGTTATTTTAGGTGGAGGTTTTGGAATGACAGGCAACCCGGTTAATATCATTCATGAGTTAGCTAAAACTAAAACTAAAGACCTCACCTTTATCGCAAACAATGTAGGTGAGCCAAATATGGGGGGTGGCCGATTATTGAACAACGGCCAGCTAAAGAAAATGATTGGTTCTTTTTTCACTTCAAACAGAGAGGCTGTTTTAGCAGCTCAAGGAGGAAGAGTAGAATATGAATTATTGCCACAAGGAACTTTAGCAGAGGCCATTCGTGCAGGAGGTGCAGGAATAGGTGGTTTTTACACTCCTACCTCTGCAGGCACGCTAATCGCTGAAGGGAAAGAAACTAAAATTTTAAATGGTAAAGAACAAGTTTTTATTGAGGGAATCAGGGGAAATGTTGCGATCATAAGAGCTTGGAAAGCAGATACTGCTGGAAATTTACAGTATCGTATGACAGAGCAAAACTTTAATCGTGTAATGGCAACAGCCGCTGATTTGGTGATTGCTGAGGTACAGGAAATAGTTCCAAACGGAGAGATAGACCCAAATGAAATTCACACACAAGGTTGTTTTATTGATTATTTAGTAGAAAGAAAATTAACTGAAGAAGATTTAGGTTCTTCAGCCTCAGTAGATTCATCTGCAGTAATAGATGACAAACGAATGAATATGGCTAAACGTGCCCTTGCCGAACTACAAAAAGGTGATGTAGTTAATCTGGGTATAGGAATTCCAACATTAGTGGCAGATTTAATAAAGCCCGAGGATGGGATTATTCTTCACACCGAAAACGGTATGCTGGGTGTGGGACCCAAACCAAAAGATGGTGGCGCAATGCATTATCCTGTAAATGCTGGAAAAATACCTGTAACAGCATTACCTGGAAGTAGTTACTTTGATAGTTCGGATAGTTTTGCCATGATTCGTGGTGGTCATATTGATGTTGCTATTATGGGAGGACTAGAAGTAGATGCCCAAGGAAATTTAGCAAACTGGTCTGTCCCTGGAAAACCACTTTTAGGTGTTGGAGGAGCTATGGATTTAGCTTCAGGAGCAAATAAATTGATAATTACTTTAAGTCATACTGACCGCTTGGGCACCTCTAAGGTGGTGAAAAAATGTAATTTACCAATTACTGATTATAATTGTGTAGATATGTTGATTACAGAGTTAGCTGTATTTAAATTTATTGAAGGGCAATTAACATTAATTGAAATATTGCCCGGTAGCTCTTTAGAAGAGGTACGTTCAAAAACAGAAGCAAAATTTATAGAAAAACTTAAATAAAAAAAATGAAAGATTCTTATATAGTAGATGCAATTCGTACTCCCATTGGAAATTTTAGAGGTGCTTTGGCTCATGTTCGTGCAGATGATTTGGCAGCTATACCCATCAAAGCACTCTTAGAAAAATACCCTAACCTTCCAAAAGAAGCTATTGATGACGTGATACTAGGCTGTCATAATCAAGCAGGTGAGGACAATAGAAATGTTGCTAGAATGGCATTATTATTAGCAGGATTACCATATACTGTACCTGGTGAAACTATCAATAGATTATGTTCTTCTGGGATGTCTGCTATTGTTCACGCCAATAGAGCGATTAAAGCAAATGATGGAGATGTATTTATTGTTGGAGGAATGGAACATATGTCACGGGGTCCTTTGGTGATTTCAAAGCCAAGTTCTGCTTTCGGAAACGATTCAAAGATGGAGGATTCAAGCTTTGGATGGCGCTTTGTAAATAAAAAGCTTAACGAAATGTATGGTACAGATGCCATGGGAATCACGGCAGAAAATCTAGCTGAAATTTTTAGTATTAGTCGTGAGGATCAAGACTTATTTGCCTATAACTCTCAACTAAAAGCATCCGAAGCACAACAAAATGGTATTTTAGCGGAAGAGATATGTGAAGTAGTAATTCCACAGCGAAAAGGGGATCCAATTCGTGTGACTCAAGATGAATTTATAAAACCCAATACATCTTTAGAAAAACTAGCTACACTTAGTACGGTTTTTAAAAATAAGGGCACTGTAACAGCAGGGAATTCATCTGGTTTAAATGATGGCGCTGCAGCAATGATGATTGCATCAGAAACGGCATTAAAAAAATATAATTTACAACCAAAGGCAAAGATTGTTGCTTCTGCAGTAGTGGGTGTAGAGCCTAAAATCATGGGTATTGGACCAGTACAGGCAACCAAAAAGGTTTTAGAAAAAACGGGATTGACCTTAGATCAAATGGATGTATTGGAATTTAATGAAGCTTTTTCTGCACAAGCATTAGCTTGCATAAGAGAATTAGGACTAGC
>JGI26088J50261_1001317_pt1 | contig 13533 bp, 16 predicted proteins | sample SaaInl1SG_22_DNA_FD_50261 | JGI IMG/M metagenome (IMG submission 50261)
GCTTCGAGCTCGCCCAGCCATTCTCTGGCGGCTCGGCGCACATCAGCCATCGCTGGAGTCAGGCGAGGGCGCCGGGCAGGGCTTGAACTCTGGGCCACCCGGTAAGGTTACTTCACGAAACTTTCTCTCTAAGGAGTCGCTCTTCATGGCCGAATACCCCGCCATCATTGAAATTCCCCGTGGCAGCCGAAACAAGTACGAGGTNGATCACAAGACCGGTCGNGTGTTCCTTGACCGCGTCCTGTACACGACCTTTGTGTATCCCACGGACTACGGCTTTTTTGAAGACACCCTCGGGCTCGATGGTGACCCCGTTGACCTGCTTCTTCTGACCCAGTACCCACTGTTCCCAGGTGTGGGAGTCACTGTTCGCCCCGTCGGTGTGTTCAACATGACCGATGATGGCGGAAGTGATGCAAGGTGGTCGGAGTTCCCGCCGGTGACCCGCGATGGGACCACATCCAGGATGTCGCCGACATTCCGGAATACACCCGCAAAGAAATCGAGCACTTCTTCGAGCACTACAAGGATCTCGAGCCCGGGAAGTGGGTCAAGACCGAAGGTTGGGCCTCAGCCGCCGAAGCCGAGAAGATCGTGCAGGCAGGAATTAAGGCGTTCCCCGGTCACTAAGTGACTATCCGAGCCTGATTCCTCGGTTGAGGAAGAAGGGGTAAGGATCCTGGGACACCATATTTTGGCGTGTTTCAAGGTGCAGGTGGCAGCCCGTTGAACCACCGGTCGATCCAATTCGCCCGATGAGCTGCCCGGTGACGACTGATTCGCCAAGCCTCACGTAGAGCGAACCATTTTGCAGGTGGGCGTACCCGGTGGTGTACCCATCGTCATGGGTGACACGAATGAAGTTTCCAGAAGTTCCCAGCCACCCGGAGTAGCTCACGCGCCCAGACCGAGCCGCATAGACGGGATTCCACACGCCGTCGCGAGATCAATACCTGCGTGGAGTCGCGCGATTCCATAAATGGGGTGGATTCGCGGGCCATAGTGACTCGAGATGTAGCCACCGGAGGGTCTCGCCCACCCCGAACCACTGATTTGCCCCGGGTCGATCATCCCCCGGATGGCTGACTGCGAGCGAGCAATCACACCTTTTTGGTAATCCGCTTCAGTTGCTTCTCGTTGTTCAATGAGCACTTCCAGTTGGGCCTCCAGGCGAGCGCTGTTGTCCAGCTGTGCTCCACCGCGGCATAGGCGCGCATCGCCGCAGCGTTGGCTTGCTCGTAGGCGCTTTCGGCGACCAGTTGGAGATCTTCACGAATTTGCCGGGCAACCTCAGCCTGATCACTGAGAGACTGCGCCGTGTTCTGATCCGATAGCGCCCTGGCATAAATGCCGTCAGTTTGTTCGGCAATCTTGGCGGCATACCCGATGCGACTCAACAGCCCCGTCGCGTCAGCTCCGCTGATGAAGAGCGTTGCGGTGAGGTCCGCCCCACCGACTCTCGCGAGTTCGGCAACAAACTGGCCTGCCTTAAGGCGAGACTCTTCCGCAACGGCGGCCGCACCATCGGCTTGGGATTGCAACTGAGCCTGCTGGAACGTCGCCTCGTCAAGTTCATAGAGCGCTTCGTAATAGATTTCGCCCAGACGAGCAGCTTCTTCCTCAGCTTCCGCGGCCGCCACCTCTAGACCGGCGAGGAGTTCCATGATTTCTTTGACTTTTGCCTCAGCGGCTGCGACGTCCTTGCGGGCTTCCTGAACCTCTTCCCAGGTCGGGAATTCGTCGGCATACGCAGGTGTCTGAGAGGGCACGCCGAGGCTCACGACCAACACCAGCGCACCCAAGGTTGCGATGGCAGGCCAAAACCGGCGTGGACTAGGGGCTCTCACGGAACATAACGATAGCCACATCACTCACAGCATTCCGCGTTTGGAGCGGTGTGGCGAGGGACTCTAGGGGTTTGCATAAGTTCGTCAGGCTCTCTAGACTCAGTCCCTGTTGCTGTGCTTCGGCTCACGAGACGGCCCCATCGTTTAGTGGCCTAGGACGCCGCCCTTTCACGGCGGTAGCACGGGTTCGAATCCCGTTGGGGTCACCATATAATTTAATACGCAAGGCCCTGTAGCGCAGTTGGTTAGCGTGCCGCCCTGTCACGGCGGAGGTCGCGGGTTCAAGTCCCGTCAGGGTCGCGGTAGTGAGGGAGCCTCTCGGAAGAGAGGCTCTTCTTCCACCAAGGCTCTGTAGCTCAGTTGGTAGAGCGTTCGACTGAAAATCGAAAGGTCACCGGATCGATGCCGGTCGGAGCCACCATCGATTCTCCTGGCGAACACTCCATCGGGAGTGAGGCGGACATTAGGTCGGCGCGCCGCGTCTGAGGCAGCTACGAAATCGTGCGGAGCATTCGTCGGGTGGAAATCAGCACTCCCCCGAGGACGGCAGGAATTCCCCCACCGGGATGAACGCTCGAGCCCACGCGCCACAGCCACGGGGTGCGAGGTGAGTTGTAGGGCGGTGTGTGGAAAGGTCCACTGCGCCACCACGGAGCCGGTGCGCCATAGAGCGCCCCGCCGATAGCACCGAAGCTCGAAAAGTATTCGGGGTCCAAAATGCGGTAATCCGTCATGCGTTCGGTGATGCTGCGATCCAGACCCAACATGTCTGAGAACCGCCGCGATTCGCTCTGCACAAACTCGTCATCCATCGCGGCAGACATCCCGTTGGGGGGAGCCGTCAGCAGCAGAGCAGCCACGGGCCGGTCGTTGGGATAGATGGTGTGTGCCCGGTAGTAGTTCAANAACGCCATGGTCTGAGTCGGAACTGTTCGGGCGGCAAGCGATTCAAAGAGCTCCGCGGGCCGATCGGGCATCATCACCGAGTGGGTCACGATGTCTTCGGGAAGTTCTTCATCAAGCACACCAAANATCGCAACTCCTGAACACGATAACGCCGAGGGTTCCGGGCTTTTCTTCCCCAANAGTCCTTCGAGAATTCCNCCATCCAGAGCGCTCACGACATAGTCGGCTGCATACGTCCCCGTCGCGGTGTCCACTTCACCTTTTCGCACCGCTACCACCGGCTCACCCGTGCGAATCGTGACTCCAGCGTGTAGCGCCAGAGCTTCGAGACCCTTCGCAATCTCATACACCCCACCGCGGGGAACAAAAACGCCATCGCTGGACATCACAGCGGCCATGCTCGCGAAGAGAGCCAGGGTCTGATCGGGTGCAACACCGGCATTCAGGGTGTGAATCGCGATGACGTCTTTGACGTCGTTGGGCATCCAGGTGAGGGAGTCGAGGTATGACTGGGTCGTGAGCCTNGTGCCATATCGCGAGAGTAGCTTCACCACAGCGCCCAAAATCCCGGGATCGGTGGGGTCAGTGGTCAGCAGGTGGGTGATCGCCNGACCGAGTTGTCCATTCTCCGCTTCAAATCGGTCCCACGACTCGCGCCAGGGGTGGCCCTGTTCGACCGGGAGATTGGCTTGGTTGTCTTTGAAGTAATAGCGACCCACCTCGGGCAAGCGCTCGAGCGTTATCCCCGCGATTTCGCGGGCTGTGCCCGATTCGCCGCCCAGCTCATCGTAGGCATCAAGAATCTGTTCCAGAACGTCAGGGAACGTGACCAGNGATGGTCCAGTATCGAGTCTTTGACCTGCGACGTCGATCCGCCGGCTCTTNCCACCGACCCATTCCTGACCCTCGATGACGGTGACCTGATGACCCGCTCTCGCGAGCAAAGCGGAGGTCGCGAGTCCGCCTAACCCCGCTCCGATGACAACAATGCGAGAGCTCACGGCGTTGGGTACAACCCAAAGGTCAGGCCGGCAACGAGCTGAACCCCGGCAACCGCCCCGGCGACATACGGGAATGCCACGGAGTACCGATACAGCCTTCGGGCAACATCCACCGTGGGTGTGCGCCACTGGGCAATAACGAGCCAGCCCGCAAGGACCGCATTCACTACCGCGACAGGGATATTGACCAGCGCAAACAAGACCGTGGAAACGATCCACCAGAAGCCAGACCAGATCAGTGAACCGCGCACACCAAAGACCACGGCGGTGGTGCGAATCCCTGCATCGCTATCTTCATCAATGTCCTGAATGGCGTCATAGACGTGCTTGGCCATCGACCATGCCATCAACCCAATCGCTGCCGCCCACAAGACGGGCGCTCCCAAGGCAAGCGGGACAAACACCAGCGGAAACGCATAATCCGCGTTCGATAGGGAATCGAGAATCGGACGGCCCTTGAAGCGCAGCGGAGTCGCGGAGTACTGCCAGAAGGAGAAAGCGTAGAGACCCATCCAGGCCACGGCCTCCCAGGGCAGCGTGATGGCGAAGTAGACCAGGAAGGGCACGTTGGTGAGGATGACTCCCCAGCCGATCATGCGGGTTTCGTGGGGTTTGATTTTCGCCCCGCCATACCCGCCCTTGCGGTCATTGTCAGCGTCGGTGTCTTGGTCGTAAATGTCGTTGATCCCGTAGATCAACAAGTTAAAGGGAAACGTCACCCAGATGAGGATGGGGATGATCGCCCACGTCCACAACTCGCCTGCCAACCACATCCCAATGACTGTGGTGCCGATCGTGTTGATCCACAGTACGGGGCGCGAGATTTCTACAAGGCGGCGGATCACCTGTTCACTCTATCGGGGCGCATTCTGGGGCGATTACAGCTTCGGGGCCAGCGGTCCTCGATGAAGTTTGTGCTGTGCAGCCTGCGCAACAGGTTTCATCTGAATGAGGTCTAAATTGACGTGCGCAGGTGACTCGAGCGCATACCGAACAACCTCAGCAACGTCCTCGGCGACCAGCGGCGCTTCGACACCGTCATAGAGCGCTTCGGTTCGAGCGGCATCGCCGCCAAAGCGGTTCAGGGCGAATTCGTCTGTCTTCACCATTCCCGGAGCTATCTCGACAACCCGAAGTGGTTCGCCGGAGAGCTCGAGACGCAAGCCGACCAGGGCAGAATGCAGGGCTGCTTTGGCGGCAGTGTATCCAGCCCCACCCTCATAGCTGAGAAACGCGGCTGTCGAGGAAATCGAGACAATATCGGCAACGCCGAGCTGTGCAGAGGCTTTCCGCAACGAGGGAAGCAAGGCCTTGATCATCCGCTGAACACCCAAGACGTTGACATCAAACATCGCGTCCCAATCATGGGCGTCAGCCTGGTCCACCGGGTCAATACCTATTGCTCCGCCGGCATTATTGACCAGGGCCGAGATGCCTCCAGAAGACTCGACACGCTCCCTCACGCGCAGAACATCGGAGTCACTGGTCACGTCGGCGACGATAATGGCGCACCCAGTCTCCGCCTCGAGTGCTTTCAGCCTGTCTTCCCGTCTCGCCATCGCAATGACAGACCAGCCGCGCTGAGACAACAGGCGAACGGTGGCCGCTCCGATTCCAGAACTGGCCCCGGTCACGAGGACCCTGCGCCCCGAGGGCTCAGCGGTCATCGCTGACCCCCAGAGAACCTGAGGAGAGAATCCACTCGAGGATTTCCCGTGACTCGATGAGCCCCAGAGTCCAGAACGGGTCTGCGTCGAGGGCCATTTCGATTTCGGAGGGTGAGGACGCCTCGAAGACCAACAGCGCGCTGGGGGTGTTCCCACCCTCTGTGCGCCCGCTGGCAATCAGACCGCCGTCTCCGAGAAGACCTGCGATGTATTCGCGATGGGCAGGGCGATGTTGCGCAATCAAGTCCGGTTGATCTGCATACCGGTACGTGACGGCGAACAATGCCATCGTGAAGCCTAGAGAGCCTTGACTGCGCTCAGCACCTTGCCCAGGGTCTCCTTGGCATCGCCAAACAGGAGCGTGGTGTTGGGTTCATAGAGAAGTTCGTTCTCGATTCCCGCAAAACCTGGACGCATCGAACGCTTGAGGAACACCACCTGCTGGGCATCACCCGCATTCAAGATGGGCATGCCGTAGATGGGCGAGCCCGGCGTCGTTTTGGCGGCAGGGTTCACGACGTCGTTTGCGCCGACGACGAGACACACATCTGCGGTCTTGAACTGAGGGTTCACCTCGTCCATTTCCTGCAGCACCTCGTAGGGGACATTGGCTTCTGCGAGAAGAACGTTCATGTGTCCTGGCATACGACCAGCAACGGGGTGAATACCGAAGACGACCTCGATACCCTTCCCTTCGAGTTCCTTGGCCAACTCATACATAGTGTGCTGAGCCTGAGCAACAGCGAGTCCATACCCGGGTACAACGATGACCTTCTGCGCATAGCCCAGGAGAATCGCGACATCCTCTGCCGACCCGGACTTGACGGGGCGATCCGAGACCTCAGTGGACCCGGCGGTAGAGCCTCCCTTGAAGGCTCCGAAGATGATGTTGTTGACACTGCGTCCCATGGCGCTGGCCATCGCGCGGGTGAGGATTGTTCCCGATGCTCCCACCAGAGTTCCGGCAACCAGCAGCAGGGTGTTGTCCAGCACGAGACCTGACGCCGCAACGGCGAGACCGGTAAGGGCGTTGAGCAGCGAGATAACAATCGGAACGTCGGCTCCTCCCACAGGAAGAACAATGAGAAGTCCCATCACCAATCCGGCGACCATGAGCAAGGTTGCGACAACTGCGTTGCCCTGCGTTACGACAATGACGGCTGCGACAAGGGCCGCGATGGTGAGCGCGCCCATCACATACTGCTGCCCCTTGAACAGAACCGGACGCGTTGTCATCAGTTCCTGCAACTTGAGGAAGGTAATGACAGAACCAGAGAAGGAGACGCTGCCGACGAAAATCGTAAAGGCCACCGCGAGGAGGAAGCCAAGGGTATCGGCGGCGCGCAGTTCCAGCAGAGCCACAATTCCTGCAGCTCCACCACCCACACCGTTGAACAGTGCGACGAGCTGTGGCATCTGGGTCATCTTGACCATGCGGGATGCGGGGACCGAAATAATCGTTCCCACACCGATAACCAGGAGAATCCAGCCGACGTTCTTGAGTTCTTCTGCGAGGAAGACTGTTGTCACACCCACCAGAGCGCCAGCGGCTCCGATGATGTTTCCGCGACGAGCAGACTTCGGCGACGACAGGCCCTTGAGGGCAAGAATGAACGCAACCGCAGCGACGAGGTAGAGAAGTGCCTCAACTTCAGGGCTAATGAGACTCATCGCGCGTGTCCTTCCTGGGCCTTCTTCTTACCGCCGAACATTTCGAGCATGCGGTCGGTCACCACAAACCCACCAACCAGGTTCACTGTGGCCATGAGCACTGCGAGAAGCGCAAGAATCAGCATCCCGGTAGAGGCGGCGTGACCCGCAACGATGATCGAGCCCACGAGGATGATGCCGTGGATGGCGTTAGCGCCCGACATCAGCGGAGTGTGCAGGGTGCTGGACACCTTGGAGACCACTTCGAAGCCGACGAACACCGCCAACACGAAATAGGTGAGAATCTTGATCTCTTCCATTACTTCTTGCCTTTCCCTGCGCTCTTGCTCTGAGCAATTCCTTCTGCTGTGGGCTCGTGACGAATCTCACCCGCGTGCGTAAGACATGCGCCTGCCACAACTTCGTCCTCGAAATCTGGCTGGACCTTCTTGTCCTTCACCATCAGCTCCAGCAGATTTGAAATGTTCTTGGCAAAGAGACGCGATGCGTCGTAGGCCATCGTGGAGGGCACGTCTTTCATGCCTACGAGGGTGACCGTTCCAGCGGACTTCCCCACCTTCACGAGAACATCCGCACCAGGTTTCGAACCCTCGACATTTCCGCCCGTCTCGGCGGCGAGGTCGATAATCACAGAACCAGGCTTCATGTCTTTCATCATCGTCGCCGTAATCAAACGAGGAGCTGGGCGACCGGGGATGGCGGCTGTGGTGATGATGACATCGGCTGCGGTGACATAGGGCGTCAGGAGTTCCTGCTGGCGCTTGACACGGTCTGCGGCCAACTCTTTGGCGTAGCCACCGGCACCGTCTGCAGCCACGTCGAGATCGAGCTCGATAAATGTTCCACCCATGGAGCGAACCTCATCGGCGGATGCTGAGCGCACGTCGTAGGCATTCACTTTGGCGCCCAAGCGCTTTGCCGTCGCAATCGCCTGGAGTCCTGCGACACCGGCGCCCAGAACAAGAACGGTTGCAGGCGGGATGGTGCCTGCCGCTGTCATGTACAGCGGGAAGAAGCGGGGAAGACGCATGCCTGCTTCGAGCACGCAGCGATATCCAGCAACCAGGGCTTGGGANGTCAAAGCGTCCATGGACTGGGCGCGAGAAATACGGGGAACCAGTTCAAGAGCGAACGACGTGACCTTCTGGTCACGAAGAGCGACGACCGCGGCCGATTCGGATGCGGGGGACGCCAGGCCGATCGTGATCGCGCCCTTCTTCAACTTCTTGATGGTGGCAGGTGCCAGCGGTCGCACGTGTGCGAGGACGTCGAGGGATCCCAGACTCAGAGTGGGAGCCACGGTCGCACCGGCGGCCTTATACGCGTCATCGGGATACCCAGCGGCGACGCCAGCTCCCTTCTGCACCGTGACCTTCAGTCCGGCTGTGACGAGCTGCTTGACGGATTCAGGCGTTGCGGCAACCCTGTTCTCGCCAGAAATGGGCTCTTGAGGAACTCCAACAATCATGAGATTTCACCCTTGCGGTTAGTGACTTCCCTCAAGAGGCCTCCTCGAGGGTGAGCGAAGACAACCGTACCAGAGGAGCCTGTCAGTTACCGCGTGGACATCTCCAAATCGTGGCTGTGCGTAATCCGGGTGCTCCGGGATTTTGTTCGGGAGAGATAGCCCTGTGAGTGGAGGAAGAGAAATACCGCGAGACCGGCCAGAACGACTGCTGCCCCACCAAGCCCCGCGCTCAGCACGAGAAGCACAGAAGCCTCGACCTGCCCTGCATCATCGGGGTTGCCCTCCCACTCATGTTAACAAACTAAATAGAAATGTATTTAGTTAAACAGACGTGTCTGTAATGACTCCCAGAAGCGTGGCGAAGTGGTTGTCGATGAGTTCATCGGCCCTGGCAAATACCTCTCCGGTGGCCCGGGCTGGTGCGTGTTGGCCGCCCATCCACACTGACAGCCCAAAAATTGACCACGCCACCGTTGGCATNATCTTGCGCAATAACGGGTCTNCCAACATGGCATCGCGGGGATAGTTATCCTCCGTGAAGTCGCAATCCGTGACCGATCCCGCGCGAACGTCACCAATCATGGCTGCCAGTCGAGCCAGATTGAGCTCGAACAAGCGGTTCAGTGGTCCTTGAAACTTCGACTCGATTTCTGCCGTAACCTCTCGGGCGGCAAGTGGATAGCTCAAAATGGGGCCCCAGCCGCCCATGGTGTGTGTCCCAGAAACCTGGGCCATCATCCAAGCTTTCAAGCGAGCCTCGGGATTTCGCGGAGCCGCAAGAGCCGCTTCCCAGATCCCCTCGATATAGCGGCGATACATCATGGACGCCCCTTCGGCAAGGAGTCCGTCACGTCCGCCAAAGTAATGATTGACCATCGGGTAGGTGATTCCGAGGCGATCGCAGACACTGGCAACGTTGAACGAGCCAGGTCCCGAGAGGGCGACCTCACCGAATGTCACGTAGAGAATTTTCAAGCGCATCGGTGGTTGTGGGTCATCACCGAACTGCAACCAGAAATCATCCGTCAGGAGAAGGTCAGGGTGCGACACATCACCGAGCTTTCGTCGCGCCATGATCCCTTATCNAACGTGTACCCCTAGCTAGTCTTAAGCCTAGCCTGAAGCGCCGCTCACCGCCGGGCTCGTCGCGGGAAGAACCTGCCTGTCGTATCGCTATAGAGCGCATAGCCCTCATACTTCTCAGCCAGCATGCGCTCTTCACCCACAGCCTTCAGCGTCAGCACACCCAGGAGAAACAGCCAGCCCACGATGTGGGCAAGTGATGCCTGAGCGATCACGATTCCCAGTGCGGCCAGCAGCACGCCGCTGTAAATCGGATGCCGGACGTAGCGAAAAAACCCTTCGGTCACCAACACGCCATCGTCCTTAGGAATAGGCAGGGGCGTGAGGCTTGGCCCCAGCCGAAAACCCGCCGCAACCACGATGAGGAGACCCAGAACAATCAGTGTCCCGCCGAGTCCCAGAGCGAGGACCCCCCTGCCCCACAGCTCACCGGCGGGCAAGACAATAAGGGCCGCAAGCAGACCAAACTGAGCTCCTACGAGAGCCCAGCCAGTCGAGGGAGTCATACCCCTATGCTCCGCCTCTTTCGTGGGCGCGAGCTTCTTCTTGCCGATCGTGTTCCTCACCGAGGGCGATGGGAGCGCGAATGTGTCCCTCTGCCAGACCAAAGCTATCGACAAGGTCCACTACGTGGGGTCGCAAGCGCGGCAACAACCTGTGGTTGATGTAGTCCGTGATTGCTTCAGCGCGGTGCGGGCTCAGACGCCCCTTCATCAGGTACCAATCACGGTGTTGTTCAATNACGCTAAACCCGTGCAGGTCGCGCAACCACCTCATGACCTGCTTGTTGGATCCTTCGTCCATGCGATCGACCGCGTGGGTGAATGCCTCCCACACAACGAGCTCGGCATGAGCGCGGGCCGCGTCAATGAGTGCGCTCTGGTGGGTGTTCATGAGAGCCGCGGCCTCTTCCGGAGGAAGTTTGCTGGCGGGCTTCAAGTGATCAGCGAGCTCGGACACCATGCTGTGCACTCGATCGGTGAGCAGCTGCCGTTGCGATGCGGTGCTCCGCACGTAACCTATGGACCTGGCGGTCGAGCCNAAATCTGCCACGTTCTGTGCCAATCGGCGCAGTCCCGAGCGGTTGAAGGCAGCGTCGCCTACCTGGTCGGCGAGATATCCCGCCATCGTGCCAAAATCAGCACCCTTGAACTGTTTGGCATAGTCGCCCAGAAGTCGCTTGGCGACGAGCTGAAGGAGTACGGTGTTGTCCCCTTCAAAGGTGACATACACATCGAGGTCAGAGCGCAACGTCGCGAGACGATTCTCTGCCAGGAATCCTTGGCCGCCGCACGCTTCGCGGCCAGCCTGAATAATGTCCAGCGCAGCCCAGGTCGCGTAGGGCTTGAGAGCTGCGGCGAGCGTTTCGAGATCTTGGCGTTCTTCCTCGGTATCGCGAGCTCCACTAAAAACGTCGTCGAAGATCGTCAGCAGTTCGTCTTGAGCGAAGGTCATGGCATACGTCGTGGCCAGTCGCGGCAACAGACGTCTCTGGTGCTCTTGGTAATCCAGGAGCACCTGCTCGCGGTCAGTCCCGGGAACCGGGAATTGGCGACGAATCAAGGCGTACTTGAGGGCAATCGTCATCGCCAACTGCGATGCAACGACGGCTGCGCCCACGAGCGATACACGCCCTTGAACCAGCGTGCCCAGAATCGTGAAGAATCGTCGACCGCGGCTTTCAATCGGAGAGGAATAGACGCCATTCTCGTCAACGGAGCCATAGCGATCGAGGAGGTTCTCCCGAGGGACGCGGACGTTGGTGAAATGCAGGCGACCGTTATCAATTCCGTTGAGGCCNCCCTTGGGCCCATCATCGTCGCCACCAATACCTGGCAAGAAGCCTTTCTCGTCNCGCAGCGGAACATACAGGGCGTGAACGCCGTGGTTCTCGCCAGCAACGATGAGCTGTGCGAACACGACGGCGGCTTTGCCGTGGAGCGCAGCATTACCGATGTAGTCCTTCCANGCCCCNCGGTGAGGGGTGTGAAGAACAAAATCTCCCGAGTCCGGGTCATACGTGGCTGTCGTGGCAATGGATGCCACGTCAGATCCGTGACCAGTCTCCGTCATGGCAAAGCATCCAGGAATCTCCAGCGACATAATCCCTGGCAACCACTTCTGGTGATGTGTATCGGTTCCCAGGTGCATGACTGCGGCGCCGAAAAGACCCCACTGCACACCGGACTTGATCTGCAGGGAGGGATCCGCGAGCACGAGTTGCTCNAAGTTTGCGATATTCCCACCCGGGTCTGCTTTTCCGCCAACGCTCTCGGGGAAGGACAACAGGACGCCCCCCGCGTCAACCAGCAACCCCAGCTGACCCATCACTCGTTCGCGGTGCTCCGCAATCGGCTGACCTTCGATTTTCCACATCTCGGGCTTCTCGCACAGAGCGCGAGCCTTGCGACGGGTTTCCGCCCAACGCCCCAAGAGATACTCGCCTAACGCAGCGGTATCGAGAGTGAGGTCTTCGCTCGCTGGAAACTCGGTCGTCCCCTTGGGAGCATCAGTGGTTACCGTCATGACCCTGTCCTTCCTCATCACGGAAATCCCCACCAGAATACGCTCGCGAGCCAGTTTCCTCTCTACGGGATAGGCCCCATGCACCATGGGGATGCACAGGGGGCCTCTCTTTTTGTTTCACATCTACTATGCGCCGCTGTGTTGTCTCCGCGCAGGGCGAACACGGGTATCGACAAAATACCCCATGGGGTATTGTTGAGCGCGACGAAAGGACTCGTAATGCCCACCATTGATCTGACCCATGAAGACTTCGAAAAGACTGTTACCTCGGAGGGAATCACGCTCGTCGATTTCTGGGCCGCGTGGTGTGGGCCCTGTGTCGCGTTCGCTCCCGTCTACGAAGCCGCCAGCAACGACCACTCCGATGTGACGTTTGGCAAGGTTGACACCGAAGCGCAACCCTCGCTATCTCAGGCTGCCAACATCCGGTCGATTCCAACATTGATGGCGTTCCGCGATGGAATTCTCGTCTTCTCGCAACCCGGCGCACTTCCGGCACCCGCATTGGAAGAAGTCATTACCGCCGTCAAAGGCCTCGATATGGACGATGTCCGTAAGCAGCTCGCCGAGGCTCAGGCGAACGAACCCGAGGCCTAAAGCTCAGACTTCGATCGAAAGGTCCGGCGAACCTTCTCGACGAAAGTTGTGGCGGGAGGCTCGTTGTATCCATCCGCGCGTTCCTGGCCCGACAGCGCGGCAATGGCCGCCATGACCTCATCGGTCGCGTGACGTCGAGCCCGCCCCGAGTCTGCTTTACCGTGGTGGGACAAATCGAGGGCTTGCCCAAACTGGATTGTCACTTTTGCAGGACGGATGCCCTTGCTCCCGATGGGTTGCACTTTGTCGGTGCCTTTGAGGGCAACGGGAACCACGGGAACGCCAGCGTTGAGCGCCAACCAGGCAACTCCGGTCTTGCCCCGATAGAGACGGCCATCTCGCGACCTCGTGCCTTCGGGATAGATGGCAAACGCTTCGCCCTCCTGGAGGAGAGACAGGCCCGCATCGAGAGCATCTTGAGCAGCCTGCCCCACACCCCTCGTCACCGGAATGGCGCCAATCCCGCGAAAAAAGGTGCGCGAAAGAAAACCTTTGACCCCTGAGCCGGTGAAATAGCTGTCCTTTGCAAGGAACGACACTGGTCTTGGTGCGAAAAGCGTAATGACCACACTGTCGATAAACGACAGGTGGTTACTGGCCAAAATGACTGCGCCGGACTTGGGGACATTACGCCGACCGATGATTTTCGCGCGAAACAACCCCCTGGCCAACGGGCCAAGGGTGAGACGGCTCACCTGTTTCAGCATGAGAAGAGCCTACGTGCGCTTGGTCCGCTTCGTGATTTTTGCAGGAATACCGACCGCGAG
>JGI26088J50261_1001321_pt1 | contig 13519 bp, 11 predicted proteins | sample SaaInl1SG_22_DNA_FD_50261 | JGI IMG/M metagenome (IMG submission 50261)
GGACTACAGGAAATCAAAGGACAGAACATTACTGTTTTAGACCTACGAGAAATAGAAAATGCAGTCACCGATTTTTTCATCATCGCAGAAGGAAATTCGAACACGCAAGTAAATTCTTTAGCCGATAGCGTGCACAAAGTGGTGCGCGAAAACGTTGGTGATAGACCGTGGCACATTGAAGGACGTGAAAATTCAGAATGGGTACTCATGGATTACGTCACCGTAGTGGTGCATATTTTCCAGACAGGTATCCGCGAATTTTACGATTTAGAAAGCCTTTGGGGTGATGCGGAAGTAACAACTATAGAAAACGATTAGGCCTTATGGCAGATAATCCCAACCAGAATCAAATAGACAAACTGAAAAAACAGTTTGCGAAAAATAGGGGCACGAAAGGCGATGACAAAAAGCCCGGAACCCCCAAAAAGGGTGGTAACAAATTCAATTTTTATTGGATTTATATCATNGTATTTGCACTCTTCATAGGCATGCAGATCTTCACTGCTATGAGTTTTAGCACCAAGAATTCCACGTACCAGGAGTTTGAACAAGCCCTAGAGCTGGAGGATGTAGATCACGTGAATATATTGAACGATCGAAAGGTGCAAGTCTTCATCAAGGAAGAAAGCCTGCGCGAAAGCGAACGATACGATGAGGTCAGCAAGACCAACTTCAGCGATGCAGTTAACCCCGGGCCACATTATGTATTTGAAATGCCTTCAACCACTTTCGAAGACAGGCTCAAAGACTATTACGAGGCAAGGGACATCAACGACCGTATTCCCGTTAACTACCAAACACAGGACAATTTCCTAGGAGACATCGTTTCGTGGGTTCTTCCATTGGTACTGATGGTGGCAGTATGGATGTTCTTAATGCGCAGAATGTCTGGCGGTGGTGCCGGCGGTGCCGGTGGCGGTTCTCAAATTTTCAATATTGGTAAATCGCGTGCGAAAGTTTANGATAAGGATACTGAGGTAAAGACCACATTTGCAGAGGTCGCTGGAATGACCGGTGCAAAAGAAGAAGTTTTGGAAGTAGTGGACTTCCTCAAAAACCCAAAGAAATATACAGACCTAGGTGGCCGTATACCCAAAGGAGTGATGCTTTCAGGCCCTCCAGGAACCGGTAAAACCTTGCTTGCAAAAGCTGTTGCTGGGGAAGCTAAGGTGCCCTTCTTCTCTCTATCGGGTTCTGATTTTGTCGAGATGTTTGTTGGTGTAGGAGCTTCGCGTGTTCGTGATTTGTTCAAGCAAGCCAAAGAAAAATCACCTTGTATCATCTTCATCGATGAAATTGATGCCATTGGTCGTGCCCGTGGGAAGAATAATTTCTCAGGAGGTAATGACGAACGTGAAAACACATTGAACCAATTGCTTACTGAAATGGACGGCTTTGGCACAAACGAACATGTGATCGTTATGGCCGCAACCAACCGCGCTGACATCCTAGACCGGGCATTAATGCGCGCCGGGCGTTTTGACCGCATCATTTATGTTGATCTTCCTGAATTGACGGAGCGTGAAGCTATTTTCGAGGTCCATCTCAAAGGAATCAAAACCGACGATAGTGTTGATGTTGGTTTACTGAGTAAACAAACCCCAGGATTCTCTGGAGCTGATATAGCGAACGTTTGTAACGAAGCGGCACTCATCGCAGCACGTAAAGAGAAAAAAGAGGTAGGAAAACAGGACTTCTTAGACGCAGTGGACCGCATCGTTGGTGGACTAGAAAAGAAAACCAAGATCATCACCGAATCGGAGAAAAAAGTTATTGCNTACCACGAAGCNGGTCATGCTGCTACTTCTTGGTTGCTCGAGCATGCTGCACCTTTGGTAAAAGTTACCATTGTNCCNCGTGGACGTTCTCTAGGTGCCGCATGGTACCTTCCTGAAGAACGCCAAATCACTACGGCCGATCAAATGTTGGACGAAATGTGCGCCACCATGGGCGGTCGCGCTGCTGAGAAGGTAATCTTCGATAAAATCTCTACGGGTGCACTCAGTGACCTTGAAAAGGTTACCAAGCAAGCACGTGCGATGGTAACGGTCTATGGATTGAACGATGTGTTGGGTAATGTCACCTACTATGATAGCCAGGGGCAGAATGAATACGCCATGGATAAACCGTATTCAGAACACACTGCTGAAACAATCGATCAAGAGATAAGCAAGATCATTGAAAAGCAGTACGAGCGCGCCATTGAGATGTTGGAAAACAATCGGGAAAAATTGGACCAGTTGGCCAACTTACTGCTCGAAAAAGAAGTGATTTTCAAAGAAAACGTAGAGGAGATCTTCGGCAAACGCCCTTGGGATAAAGAAGAGGAAAAAGTAGAGGAAGCTGCTGCTTCAACTGAGACAGGTACCGACGTAAATGCGGAAGAACCCGCTTCCATTGAAGCGACCGTTGAAGAATCCATTGAGGATACTAACAAAGTTACGCCCTCGGTAGAAGCGGATACCTCGAGCGATATCGCTGCATCGAAGGAAGAATAAGCCTTTAGCACAAAGTAGCACCGTACAACCGCGGCCTGATGGGCCGCGGTTTTTTGTTAATAGCTACGGGCCGCGGGCAGTGGTATTTGGTTCACACGTATTATTTTTGATAAAACGTGACTCGCGCCATGGCAAAATCCTCTGGATTTCTTTCAAAGCTTAAATCTAGTCTACTCGGGAAAAGTGAGAAGACCGAAGAAAGTGGTGCCGGAAAATTCGCTCCAAAGAAGGAGGAGCCTCTAGATGTTAAGTTCGTTCAGACTTTTACCGAAGGAGGTGGCAACTTCATGTATTGTNCAAACCTTCAAGAGGCCGTTCATGCCTTGGAACAATACGCAGCTGACCACCAATGGAACGGGGTATACATTTCAAGTCCGGCAATAGCGGATTGGAGCAACCACACAAAATTGGACACCACTTTTGAAAACGATGGGCAATTNCCAACNGTACTTAGTACATGTGAGGCCCTTATTGCCTTCAATGGNGGTATNATGATCCATTCACACCACACCGGTGGCAGGAAATTAGGGGATCTTCCAAAGCACCACGTACTCATTGCACATACTTCGCAGATTGTTCCCAACCTTCGAGATGGGCTCACCGCGATCAATCAAAAATACCGTGAAAACAGGCCTTCAAANATTGCGGTCATTCGCGCGCCGAACGACCAAGCNGTGGAATTGGCTTCTGCAGATCCAAACAAAGGAAGAACGGTCTTTCTTATCCTAATTGAAGACGAAGCCTAATGGGAAAACGTGCGCTCTTTGGAGCTTTGTATGCTGCCGTTCTTATCGGACTCTTGGGCTTCACCCCTTTTGGTACTGTGTTACTTATGGTATTCACCATCTTACTGCTCAATGAAGGAGCGAAACTTTTGAGGATCGACCCTAAGCCTATCAGACTTCTCGCCGTTCTGTGCATGCTGTTTTTAGCTAAGGTAGACTTTGGAACTGCCCAAGAACTGGTCTTGACTTCCGTAGGCCTCAGTATTCTGCTCGCCTTTGGCGCATTGCGCGCAGCGGAACCTGCATCTGAAATGCGCAAAACGCTGTTTCTCGTAGCGTACATCTGGTTACCCATGACGCTCGTCATACAGCAGAGTTGGAAATTCCNAGAACTTATCTTATTTATTTTCGTGATGATCTGGGCTTCAGATACATTCGCTTATTTGGCCGGTAGAAGTTTTGGTAAGCGTCCATTTGCCCCCAAATTATCGCCCAAGAAAACGATTGAAGGCTTTGTAGGCGGCATTGTAGGAACCTTACTTACTTGTGGTATTTTGAACCATTATTGGGAAATAGTGCCTGATACGGTTGCATTAGCCATGGCACTTGCCACCAGTATTGCAGCGCCATTCGGAGATTTAANTGCCTCTGCANTGAAACGCGAAGCGGATGTCAAAGATTCAGGCGTATTTTTACCCGGACACGGAGGCGCGCTAGACCGACTAGATAGTTTTCTAACAGCTGCTCCACTCTCAGTACTCATTTATAGCTATTTGATATGACCATCCACAAAGAAGGAAAAGGAACGCTCACCGTTTCATTCATCGCACTATTCATCATTAATGCACTCGTTCAATATTTGATCGATCTGCAATGGCTACAAATCGCAACACTCGCGCTCAGTGTAGTACTTTATGCGATTGTGCTTCAATTTTTCCGCAATCCGAAACGCACGGTTACCTTGAATCCAGATGCCATCATTTGTCCGGCTGACGGTAAAGTAGTGACCATCGAAGAGGTCTTTGAAGACGAGATATTAAAAGATAAACGCATTCAAGTGTCCATCTTTATGTCGCCATTCAATGTACACGTCAACCGCTATCCATTGGGTGGAAAGGTAGCTGAAGCGATCCACCATGAAGGTAAGTTTTTAGTTGCCTGGCACCCGAAAAGCTCGACGTTGAACGAACGCACGACGGTTACCATTGACAATGACCGTTGGGGGAAAATCCTGTTCCGCCAAATCGCTGGAGCTGTTGCACGTCGTATTGTAATGTATTCAAAACCGGGTGATCTAGCGCTTCAAGGTTCAGAGTACGGCTTTATTAAATTTGGCTCACGAGTGGACTTGTTCCTGCCTTTAGACAGTGAAATCCTGGTGAAAGAAGGTGAAGTTGTCAAGGGCGGCATTACCGTATTGGCCAAACGCCCTTAATGCAGCGCAGCGCCTAAACGAGTAGATTTTTAGCCCAACCCAGGACCAATTCGAATTGGTCATCGCGGCTCATATCGCTATTGTCCAATGTCCGTGCATCCGCCGCCGCAAATAATGGCGAATCTGATCGTTCCATATCTGCCTTGTCACGCGACTTAAGGTTTTCTAGCACCTCTGTAAAAGAGACCACTTGTCCATTGTGATCCAATTCCGCCTTTCGTCTTGCAGCGCGTACATCGTCCGAAGCCGTCATAAAGATTTTCAGCTCTGCGTTTGGAAAAACTACCGTTCCTATATCGCGGCCGTCCATCACCACACCCCCGTTGCGACCCATTGCTTGCTGCAGCGCCACTAAATGTCTACGAACTTCAGATAGTTTCGCAACATGGGAAACGACATGACTTACCGCCATCTCACGAATTTCCTCTTCAACACGATGGCCATTTAGAAAGGTCGCATTCGTACCCGAGGTATCCAATTCAAATGAAATCTGAACATCATCCAACGCGCCTTCTATTGCTTCAGAATCGCAGCCGTTTTCTTTACTCACCCACCCCTTACGCAACGCATAAAGTGCCACCGCACGATACATCGCTCCTGAATCTACGTAAACGTAGTTCATGGATTTCGCAAGTGCTTTTGCCAGTGTACTCTTTCCGGTCGAGCTGTGTCCATCAATAGCAATAGTGAGCGGCTTCGTCATGAAGAATGCTTATAAATTCAGGTTCAAAGATAGGGTATTCATGCGCCCAGCTACGCTCCGCAATTCATTCGCAAAGTGCAATTGGAACTTTGAGAAATATACCGAAGCACCAAGCGTAAAACCGCCGCTTGTCCTACGGTCAGATAACGCCATTTCAAACTGACGTCTGAAACTATAACCCGCCATAAGATGCAAGCGCTGGGTGGGCAGGAATTCTAAAGACCCATTTAGGTGGCGTAAACCCAGATTTAGTAACGATTGTGCCACTTGTGTCGCTTCCCCTGTAACGGGATCAACGGTCACAAGATTGGGATCGTCGTATCCCAAATTTGGTCGGTTCAGCTGGTCAAACACCAAAGCCCAGCGAAAAGGTGCGTGCTCTAATTTTTGACCAAACGCCACCAAAAGGTTAAGGGGTAGTGCTTCACGTGTTCCGGCAAAAGTGGTCAGTTGCCTGCCTGTATTCTTAACAAGTACGGCGACATCTAACCCATTCTTTAACCGGGTCATGGCCTGAAAATCCATTGCGATCGCCCAACTTTGGTAACTTTCGTAGGTTCCATTCACTAATTTCCCGGTCATCCCAAAGTGCCAGTTACGCCATTGGGCCAATTCCGTTCCAAGCGATAATGCGATATCTCCGGCATAGAAGATGCCTAAGTTATTTCCCCAGACATCTGTAGCCGTAAACTCACCATACTGTATGGTCTGTGCCGCAGCAATTACCGGACGTCCTTTAATTTTAAAACCGTAACTGCCTTGAATTAATTGAATACCGTCTCCAAGGGATCCTGCACTCATTTCCATTTGGTATAAGGTACTGTCGTTGAGAAGCAGCGGATTCTGAACTGCGAAAGCGCCCACAGGACCTGGGTTGATATACGAGGTATTCGCCAAAGCAGAACTTCCCGCAAAAACATTACGGTCAAGGAAAGAGAATACTTCTGTACCTCCGCTCTGCGCGATGGCCAGCGAACTCCAGAGTACGGTTATGACAAGGGCTCTTATCAAGATTTTTTAGTTTCCANAGGCACGAGCTTCTTCGCGTTTTTCACCTTTTGATCTAAGATAGCTAAATCCAAGACTTCTCGCATTTCCCCGACGTAATGGAACGTCATGCCTTTTAAATAATGGTCTTCTATTTCCTCTATGTCCTTACGGTTCTTATCGCATAAAACGATCGTAGTGATCTTTGCGCGTTTCGCCGCTAGAATTTTTTCTTTGATTCCGCCAACTGGCAATACCTTACCGCGAAGTGTGATCTCACCGGTCATCGCAAGTTTAGCTGCCACCCGCTTTTGTGTAAATAAGCTGGTTAATGCCGTGAGTAAGGTAATCCCTGCTGATGGACCATCCTTTGGTATAGCACCTTGTGGTACGTGAATATTGATATCATATGAGGTGAACAATTTAGGATCGATTCCCAATTCCTCTGCATTACTCTTTAAATAAGCTAATGCAATGGTTGCACTCTCTTTCATCACATCCCCCAAATTTCCTGTAACGATCACTTTCCCGATTCCACGGCTAATAGAGCTTTCTATAAATAGAATGTCTCCGCCTACAGGTGTCCACGCCAAGCCCGTTACCACGCCCGCGTGGTCATTACCTTCATAACTATCACGCTCTCTTGAGGGGCCAAGAATGGTGCCTATGGCCTCTTTTTCTATTTTCACCACGTCGGCATCGCCCATGGCAATATCTTTTGCCGTGTGTCGAATAAGTTTGGCTACTTTTTTGTCCAATGAACGCACCCCACTCTCGCGTGTATATCCCTCTACTACAGCCTTTAATTCTGGCTTACCAATACTGAATTGGCCCTTAGTGAGACCATGNTTTTCNAGCTGCTTAGGTACCAAATGACGCTTTGCAATCTCTACTTTTTCATCTGTCGTATAGCCCGAGACATTAATAATCTCCATGCGGTCCAGCAAGGCCGGCTGAATGGCTCCTAGGTTGTTAGCGGTAGCAATAAAAAAGACCTTACTGAGGTCGTAGCCCATTTCTAGGTAGTTATCGTAGAAACTGTTGTTCTGCTCTGGATCCAAAACCTCGAGCATTGAGGAAGAGGGATCGCCGCCCGTGCCGTAACTAAGTTTATCAATCTCATCGAGTATGAAAACAGGATCGTTTGAGCCCGCTTTTTTCATGTTCTGCAACACGCGCCCAGGCATAGCGCCTATATACGTTTTACGGTGACCGCGAATTTCTGCTTCATCACGCAGCCCACCTAAGGACATACGGACGTAAGGCCGTCCTAAGGCTTCTGCAATAGATTTACCCAACGATGTTTTTCCGACTCCCGGAGGCCCCGCCAAACAAAGAATAGGACTCTTCATATCTCCTTTTAGTTTGAGCACGGCGAGATGTTCCAAGATGCGCTCCTTGACTTTTTCTAGACCGTAATGATCCGCGTCCAACGACTTTTGGGCCGCTTTAAGATTGATACTAGCATCACCTTTGCTCTCAAAGGGCAAGTCCAGCATGAACTCTAAATAATTGCGTTGAATAGCAAATTCCGGCATTTGCGGATTCAGCCGCTGTAACTTACGCAGTTCCTTTTCGAAGTGCTCCGAGGTTTTGCTGTCCCACGTTTTACCTTTTGACCTTTGGCGCATTTCTTCTATATCCCCTTCGCTGCTATTGCCACCCAATTCTTCCTGAATGGTTTTCATCTGCTGGTGCAAGAAGTATTCGCGCTGCTGCTGATCAAATTCGTGTTTTACTTTGTCGTGAATTTCATTTTTCACCTCGAGCATTTTCAGCTCAAGATTCAAGCCTTCAAGCACCTTAACCGCACGTTCCTTTAGGGAGTCTAATTCTAAAACCTCTTGCTTTTTCTCCAGCTTCATACTGCTGTTCGAGGCAATAAAGTTGAGTAGAAAAGTGTTGCTCTTGATGTTGTCTAATGCTGCTTGCGCCTCACTAGGGATGTGTGGACTCTCTTGAATTAATCGGGCTGCGATATCCTTTATAGAATCCATGAGCACGGTAAATTCCGNATCGTCCTCTCCAGGAACAAATTCTGGAAGGAATTCAACTTTCGCCATATTAAACGGCTCGGTTTCCACCCATTCTAAAATTCTAAAACGTTTCTTTCCTTGAATAATGATGGTAGTATTGCCGTCTGGCATTTTGAAGCTCTTCACAATCTGTGCAAGCGTTCCCGTCGGGAACACCTCGTTCTGGCCAGGGTCTTCAGTNGCTCCATCACGTTGCGCAATCATCCCAACAAACTTCTGGTCTTCCTTGATACTCTTGATCAANCGAAGACTCTTGTCTCGACCGGCNGTTATCGGCGCAACAACACCAGGAAAAATCACTGTGTTGCGCAAGGGCAAAATGGGAAGCAATTCCGGAATTTGATCGTCATTAATTTCAACCTCTTCATCAGAAGTCATTAATGGAATAAATTCCGTGCTTTCGCTAATAATATCGCTAAGTGACAAAGTGTCCATATTCATCTAAATCTATTAAGGGTTTGCCCCAAATTCTGCGTCATGCTGTCACTTAAGGTCAAAAAAGGGCCACTCTTTTGGAGGGCCCTATATATGGTTCAAAGGCTGTGCCGAACTATTGCTCGAAGAAACCTAAACTCATTCCGAATTTAAATGTAATGCTTCCATCGAGTGCATTGCGCTCTGCAGGATTCGCATCTAAATATTCTTGGGTGTAATTAAAACCTTCCACGTTAGAAACGCCAAATCCATTGTAATAGATACCTAGGTTATAAAAACTTTTCAGCGACCTACGAATTCTCCATCCAAAACCAACGGCATACGTGTAGGTATGACCGGTACCTGGATACAAGGCGATTTCCTCAGGGTATTGCGCATTCGTATTTAAATGTGGCTGGTAGGTCAATGCACCTACCCCAACATGAATGAATGGTGTGTGGTGATTGCGTTGATTGTATTTACCGAAAGGAATGAAATGCACATTCGTAAATACGTTCACATTTAAAAGGTCCGTATCTACTTGATAATCACGAGTCGCATTGCCGTGCAGGTTATCGTGGCTGTAAATGCTTCCGTAATTTACATCCGCACCAACACTTAAAAGGCTATTGAAGTTGTACTTCAATTGGGTCCCTAATCCAAAACGCGCTTCTTGAGTCAACGCACCTAAACTTCCCCCATTAACATCGCCGAGGTAGTTCTGTGTCAGTGCATATCCGCCCAATTCTAAAAAAGCCGTTGTACGTTGCGCTTGAGCGCTAAGGGTCATTCCGACCATTGCCGCCACCAGGGCGCTATATTTTATNTTCTTCATAATCATTGTGAATCCCTCAAAAATACCAATTTATTATCGTCAAACGTGTGCATTCTGTACCCCATTTCACTGAAGGATGTTAACGAGCTCATTTCTTTAATATTGTTTTCTAAACACCAGCGCACAAAAGCACCTCGCGCCTGCTTGCTGAATGCTGAAACCGATTTCATCTGGCCGTTTTTTAGTTGCTTAAAGTCCACTTGAACAACTGGTGCATTCACTCTTTTCCAATCTACAACTTTACTGTATTCGCCACTGCATGCGTCAATAACGAAAGGTGGATCAATGGTGTTGATCCAGTGCGTTAAGATTGGACGCCATAAACTATATAAGTTTTTATGCTCCGCCACCGACAAACGAGATTGCATCTCTAATCGGTACGGTGCAATGCACATGTTTGAAGAAACTGCACCGTAAACTGCACTCAGTATATATAATGATTGTACCGCATTTGACATGCCTGAAGTCGTCAATTCGGCAGCGTTCAAAAATTTAAACGCCTCACCGTTGTACGCTGTTAAGCCACGTAATCCATGATCCGGATTCGTATACGATGATGGTTTGCCAGACCACATCTGCGCAACNGCAGGCCACATTGAATCGCTTACCTTAAAAAGTTTCTTCGCCGTACCCGTCGCTAACTGCTGCACCGCCTTGACCACTTCAATGGTGGTCTTAGGAAAAAGGCAAGCATCTGCTATATCTGGAGTAAAGTGGCAGCTGCTGGACATGCCTTTTGAAGGAGAAAGTAGAATCAAGGGGTCTTTCATAGGATAAAAATAAGGCATGGCCTACCTTTAAGGCCTAAGGCACGGCTTTTGTTTTATACATCCCGATGAAAACTATGAGGAAATTTGGATTAATGTTTACTATGGCACTCCTATTAGGTGCGTGTCATGGAGCGAAATACCACTACAAATCGGGAAAAAAGTATGCACAAGCGAGCATGCTCAANGAAAGTGTGACGTCCTANAAACGGGCTATCGACCGCAAGCCTAATAAGGTGAAATACCNCATTGCAATGGAAGAATCCGGCAGTGCTCTTCTCGAAGAATTATATACGAATTACCGATTCGCTGATGGAAACGACAGCGCNTCGNTCTACAAATTCCTTGATGCTGAGAAATGGCGTAACTATTTGGTTTCCTANATGAACACCAGTCGCTACGANGGNTTTTACGACNAGGATTACCGAGACCAATTGGACCGNTTCNTAGCGCAGAAATACGACCGTGCGAACAAATGGATCCGNACGCGCCAATTCGAGCGTGCGCAAAAAAACCTTGTTGAAATCAAAAAATTGGACCCTGAATACAAAGATGTAAAGGAGCTTCTTGAATTTGCCGAGGTAGAACCTATCTATGTTTCAGCGCTTGAATTATTAGAACTAGGAGAATACCGAAGTGTGCATGAACTTCTGCAACCCACATTAAAAAAATACCCGCAGCAAAACCTCCTGCGCAAAGTTGAGGAGCAGGCTATTGAACGTGGGAAATACAGACTTGGCATTATATCCGATCCTAATTTAACGGGCAGCGAAGCAACGATGTCCTCCGCCCTTCAGAGTGCAGTTATTTCTTTAATTCAACGCGAAAAAGATCCGTTTCTCGAGCTTTTGGACAGAACCAATTTTGATTTATTGCAACAAGAACAAGAGGCCATCATCAACGGAACGACGAATGAAGTTGCAGTAACCCAAGAGCTCTTAGCCGCAGACGGTTATTTAAAAGTCATCATCACCCATGCGCACGAAGACGAAGGTGAACTATTTCAAGAAACAAAAAAGGGCTGGGAGAAGTACTTCGTGGCAGAGAAAAATGCCGAAGGTGAAGAAGTAAAAAAGGCTGCGTATAAAAAGGTGAATTATACTGAATACCGAAAGCGAAATGAAGCCGGATACGACATGCAGGTTGCTTTAGTTGAAAGAGCCACATCTAAGATTTTATGGACGCAGACGTACCATCAAGATTTCGCTGATGAAGTTCATTACATCCAGTATGCCGGATCAGGNGATTTATATTCGGGCAGTTGGCGCTACCAACACAAAGCGCATCCNAGCGACAGACGATCGAATGATAGCGGGCAGTTAAGTCGCTTACGCAGAGGAAACAAACGCGTTAANAGCACCTCATCGATGAGAAAAGACGCCGTTGGNATTCTGGCAAAAAAAGCGGCAGATTACGTNTTGGCGCAAAAGTTAATCNGCGAATGAAAAATCTATTAGCTCTCTTCATAACCCTTCTTCTTTGGAGTTGTGGTGCAAGAAAAAACGCTCCACCAAGCTGGATAAGCGGAAAACCCATTGATGCTTCCGGCACCTATGTGTATGGAGTTGGTAGTAGTTATATTAATCCAAATACAGCGTACCAACAAGCCGCCCGTTCTAACGCCTTGGCAGATTTAGCTCAGGAAGTACAAAGCGAAATTTTCGACGAAACCAAACTCTTGCAAAAAGAGGATGCTGGAGGTTTTAATAGTGCCTTTGAATCTAATACGACTTCCACCTCTGCCTTACGACTGGAGGATTACGAACTTGTCGAAAGCTACGCCGATGAAGTGCGCTTTTACTCCCTGTACCGTCTAGATCTTCAAGCCTTTTTAAGAAAGAAAGCCTTACAGGATGCTGAGGCCATGGATTGGATTAACGGGAAATTTCTAGAGGCGCATGACGTTCGANTGTCTGTACCAGTGCGCTTAAGTGCTTTGGTAGATGCTCTAGATAAANCCCATGATTTTCAGCTTTTCGGGGATATTAAATTTAAGACCAAACTAAACGCTGGTGCGACTGCAGCGTTGCGCGCTTTAGAACAATCGACCTCGCTCGCCCTTCGCATACCAGAGGAATCCGCGTACCTAGGATTGCCGGAAACCTTCCACGCGCAATGGCAGTATGTGGGGCGTGATCAGATTCCCTTGTCCATTCAGTCTACATCGGGCCAATTCATTTTCGAGGNTCAAAATATTCAATGCCTACATACAGGAGATGAGCCAGTGGTTCAACTCTCCATCACCTGGGATTGGGATAAGATTCAATGCAGCCACTTAGCGACAAAGCGTTGGCTGAAAAACAAAAGTCAATGGAGCGAGGGGACCGTAGTGAATTTTCAAAAACCAACCCTATCGCTGAGCTGTCCTGAGGAATTTAAAGCGTCTTTAACGCAAAGCCTTTCTCAATATTTCGCAGTGCAAACTGGCGAGGGTGCTAAACTTGGATTAGAAAGCAAGCTAGATCTATTTACAGAAACTTCTACTCAAGGCACACACAAAGTGATCGTCGAAGGCACCTTTGTCCTTACGTCCATTGGAGAATACGTAGATGTAATGTGGAAAAGCGCTAACCTTATCAAAGGCACCGCAATATCGAGTTCCAAGGAACGTGCCATGCAAAGCGCGATGAATGCCTTTATGGAAGATTTTAATTACTTCGTTCTCCCCCAACTTCATAGAAGTTTAGACTACTAAACTATTTACTATGCATGCATAGTAAAAATTAGTATATTGGTTTCATCATTAGAAGTATGAAACCACAAGAAACCTTTGACTTTCAAATCAGGAAATCCTGGATTGCGCTGTCAAAAATGTATAATGAGCAAGTCGCTCAATACGGGCTTACCGTTGCTATGGGCTTCGCTCTGCTCAACATTGATATTAAAAAAGGAACACCATCCACATCCCTAGGACCGAAAATGGGCATGGAGAGCACCTCGCTCAGCAGATTATTAAACAGCTTGGAAAAGCAGTCTTTGATTTCAAGGGAATCTAATCCTGACGACGGTCGAAGCGTTTTGATAAAATTGACCAAAGAAGGCTTGAAAATGCGCAACCACAGCCGTCAAGCAGTTTTGGACTTCAACCACCAAGTTTTAAAGGAAGTCACAGAGGATGA
>JGI26088J50261_1001333_pt1 | contig 13455 bp, 9 predicted proteins | sample SaaInl1SG_22_DNA_FD_50261 | JGI IMG/M metagenome (IMG submission 50261)
AAAAGATCGTCCCGAGTACCAAGAAGATCAAGACAAGGGGTGGAATGAGTACAAACGTTACCTGCTCAGTCAGGCGAGAGAGCAAACCCAAACGCAAAAATNTGTTTGCGAAAGCAAGCGACATCGCTAGGAACGATGCCACGGTNGTCGACATGATCAACGTTTCATCACCGGGTGCGGGCGTCTCACGCTGCAATAGCGGATTCATGATGCTCTCGTGCAGCTCCGACCAAACATAGCCCACCACGCCACAAAGAACGAACAAGGCCAGAAGCGACCAGTGACCGCTGCTGCCTGTCGGCTCAATGTAAATACGCGCCTCTTTGGGTAGCGCAGGCACCCATTTCGGCCGAATCAATGCCACGGCAGCGATGAACAGCAAGTAGAGGCTGACCAACATCAGACCCGGGTACAGCGCACCTTGGTACATGTCGCCCACAGAACGGCCTAACTGGTCTGCCAAGACGATGAGCACCAAGGAAGGCGGTAGCGCTTGAGCCAACGTTCCTGAGGCGGTGATCGCGCCAGTCGCAATGGTTCGGTTGTACCCATAGCGCAGCATGATAGGCAATGAAATAAGGCCCATAGAGATCACGGCAGCCGCTACGACACCCGTGGTGGCCGCCAACAAGGCACCCACCATAATCACCGCGACGGCAAGGCCACCTCGCACGGGACCAAACACCTGGGCCACCGTCTCGAGCAGCTCCTCGGCCATTCGGCTTCTCTCAAGAATAATGCCCATGAGCGTAAAAAACGGAATCGCCAACAGCGTTTCGTTGGACATGATGCCCAACATACGAAGCGGCAGCGCTTGAAACAAAACGTCTGGGAAAAGACCGAACTCCATCCCAATGAAACCGAAGGTCAAGCCCGTGGCAGCCAGTGAAAATGCAACGGGGAAGCCTGTCAACAGAAAACAGAACAACCCAATAAACATGAAGGGCACAAAGTTTTCACTCAAAAATTCAATCATGCTGCGTCCCTCGCTTCCGCTTCAATCTTGTCTCTTTTTTGATTCGCCTCATGCTCGTAGTTCAAGACATCAACACCATCAAAAAAGAGGTAATTGACGCGCTTTGCAAGCTCAGATAAGCCCTGCAACGCCAAGAGCGCAAANCCAACGGGGATTAACGCGTATATGGGCCAGCGAATCAAACCACCTGGGCTAAAGGATGTCTCGCCNGANACGTAGGCACGCTCCAATAGCGGTACCCCCATGTAAATCATCATTGCGCAAAATGGGAGNAGGAANACGACCACGCCGCCGATGTCTATCCAGTTACGTGTTCGATCGGACAACCTGCTAGCAAGGACGTCAATACGGACGTGCACGTTGTGCAGAAAGCCGTAGCCCGCGCCCAACATGAAAACGGCGGCGAAAAGATACCACTGAACTTCTAAGAAGGCGTTGGAGCCTATGCCAAAAATATAGCGTACCAAGGCATTGCCGGCGCTGATTGCAGTCGCCGCNAAAATCATCCAAATAGAGATCTTGCCAATGCCGATATTTATAAGATCGATCCAGCCGGCGATCTTCATGATATTTTTCACACTAACTCCTCATCCCAAGTAAACCGCAAACCTTCGATTTTATTTGAACTCTGACGATCAAACGACTCAATGCAATAAATTCTGAAAATATAAAGAAAAAACCCCGCCGGAGCGGGGTCTTTTCACACGCGTCCGATTACAGCTTCGCTTGCTGCATGTAACGGTCGAAGGTTCCTTCTGTTAAACGGAACCATGCGTTTTGGTCCTTACGGAACCCTTTGTAGTCGCTGTAGATTTTCTTCCAATCTTCATTGGTATCTGACAACTCGTCGTAAGACTTCATCGCGTAGTTGAAAGCGGCATCCATGATGTCTTTTGGCATCTGGCGCAACTTCGTACCTGAAGCCAACAGCGTCTTGAGCGCTTGTGGGTTACGAGCGTCATATTTCGCGGTCATGTTGATCATGGCCTTGGCCGACGCCGCCGAAAGAATTGCTTGGTACTCTTTCGGCAACTTGTTGTAGGCATCACGGTTAATCATGACGTCAATCTCTGGGCCACCCTCCCACCAGCCGGGGTAGTAGTAGTAAGGCGCCACTTTGTTGAAGCCCAGCTTCATGTCGTCATATGGACCAACCCACTCACATGCGTCAATCGTGCCTTTTTCCAGCGCTTGNTAGATCTCGCCGCCTGGAATGTTCTGAGGAACGCCGCCGATGCCGCCGACNACGGTACCGCCAAAGCCACCAATACGCATCTTCAAGCCTTGGAAGTCNGCCAAGCTCTTGATCTCTTTACGGTACCAGCCACCCATTTGAGCGCCTGTGTTGCCCGCAGGGAAAGCGACCACGTTGTACTTGGCATAGAACTCGCCCAACAACTTGGCACCGTTACCTTGATACATCCACGCGGTACGCTGACGCGCATTCAAGCCGAAAGGAATCGCACTACCCAAACCGAAGGCAGGGCTCTTACCGAAGAAGTAGTAAGGCGCTGTGTGCGCCACTTCGATGGTGCCAGACTGTGCTGCATCCAGCACGCCAAATGCAGGCACCAACTCGCCTGGAGCGTGTGTCGTAATTTGGAACTTGCCACCCGTCATCTCGCTCACGTATTGAGCGAAGTCAGGTGCACCGCCCCACAGTGTGTCTAGCGACTTTGGGAAGCTTGATGCAAGACGCCAGCGAATGACCTCTTGAGCATGAACGACGGCTGGGGCAACGCCCGCCGCCAATACGCCGGCCATACCAGCGTTTTTAATAAGGGAACGACGATCCATATAGATTGACTCCGGTTTTTTCAAAAACAAGGAGATTAAGCCTGAGCAAAATCACCACGAGACTAAGAGTAGCCAGTGCCCATTCTAGAGACAGAAACGGGGCATTCTGTCAGGGGTTTTCCCTTGTAACACCAAAGCATACGGAAGCTGATCGTGCCTGTCACACATCACGCATTGAGGCCGCCAGACGATCAGAAAAAACGCTTGCTAATCGCGGCTTGAATGCCGTCGGCACTCAGACCCACGGCAGCCAACAATTTCGCGGGATCTCCATGCTCAATAAATTGATCAGGCAGTCCCAAGGCGAGCACCGGATGTGTCTGCGCGTGCGCCTGCAGGTAAGCCATTACGGCGCTACCTGCGCCGCCATCCACGGCCGCCTCCTCAAGCGTCACGATCGCCTCGTGCGACGCCAACACCCGCGCGAGCATCNCCTCATCTAGCGGCTTTGCCCAACGCATGTTGACAACGGTCAGATCCAAAGCTTGTGCCGCTTGCTGCGCCGCATGCATCAATGGGCCAAAAGCCAATANAGCCACACGCTTGCCGCTGCGAACCAGCGCTGCCTCGCCATAGGGCAAGGCCTCAAGGTCGCGCCCCGCATCCANACCCGTTCCGCTTCCCCTAGGGTAGCGAACTGCCACGGGATGATCTCGTCCATACGCCGTGCTTAATAGTTGACGGCACTCCCGCTCATCGGTCGGGCACGCGATTCCCATGTTGGGGATACAACGCAGAAACGCGATGTCATACGCACCCGCATGCGTCGCGCCATCAGCACCCACCAGACCAGCGCGGTCCAGTGCAAACACGACAGGGAGATTTTGCAAGGCCACATCATGAATGAGTTGATCGTAGCCACGTTGCAAGAAGGTCGAGTAAATCGCCACGACGGGCTTCATCCCATCGCACGCCAAGCCCGCCGCAAAGGTGACCGCGTGTTGCTCAGCGATGCCGACGTCAAAGTACCGGTCGGGAAACTGCTCGGAAAAGCCCACCATGCCAGAGCCCTCACGCATGGCTGGCGTGATGCCAACTAAGCGNTTGTCGGCCGCAGCCATGTCACACAACCACTGNCCAAAAACGTTGGCATACGTGGGTTTGGGAGGGGTCGCTGGCTTTTGAATACCCACAACGGGGTCGAATTTACCGGGGCCGTGATACAGCACGGGATCGGCCTCGGCTAACTTGTAACCTTGGCCTTTTTTAGTGACCACGTGTAAGAACTGCGGACCACTCAAATTTTTAATATTCTCTAAGGTCGGGATGAGTGAGTCCAGATCGTGCCCATCAATCGGGCCGATGTAGTTAAAGCCAAATTTTTCAAAGAGCGTCGCCGGAACGACCATGCCTTTGGCGCTCTCTTCAATCCGCTTAGCCAACTCAAACAGCGGTGGCGCGCTTTTCAGAACACGCTTACCGACGTCTTTTGCCGTCGAGTAAAACTGACCACTCATTAATTGCGCCAGATACCGGTTGAGTGCGCCAACAGGCGGCGAGATAGACATGTCGTTGTCGTTCAATATGACCAACAACTTGCCGTCCTCAACCCCCGCGCTGTTCATGGCCTCAAATGCCATTCCCGCCGTCAACGCGCCATCACCGATGATCGCGACACTGTGCCGATCCGACCCCTGCAATTTAGCCGCCATCGCCATACCCAAGGCGGCTGAAATAGACGTCGATGAATGCGCGGTGCCGAAGGCGTCGTAAGGGCTCTCACTGCGCACAGGAAAACCGCTGATACCGCCCAACTGGCGCAGCGTCGGCATGGCATCTCGCCGTCCCGTGATGACCTTGTGCGGGTAGGTTTGATGACCCACATCCCACACCAAACGGTCCTCCGGGGTGTTGAACACGTAATGCAACGCAACGGTCAATTCCACCGTGCCCAGGTTTGAGCCCAGATGCCCCCCTGTTTTGGACACNCTGCTCAGAATAAATTGTCTCAACTCATCCGCCAGTTGAGGTAANGCCGATCGAGGCAATTGCCGCAAATCGGCGGGGGAGTTGACAGAGCGCAACAAGTCAGACATCAAACACTTTCATCAAATAGTTGGCGAGGCATCACCGCACACACGGGGTCAATGCGTCCTCGCAACAACGTGCATGGCGAGCGCGCGTAGCGCATGCGCCTCAGCCAGACCCGCCGCATCCAGCGCACCAAGGGCCTCTGCAATCAAACGATCAGCGTAGCGCTTGGCTGGGTCCAGACCCAATAAAGAAACAAAGGTGGGCTTATTCGCCGCCGCGTCTTTACCAGCGGTTTTTCCTAGCGTGGCCGTATCGGACAGCACGTCGAGCACGTCGTCCACGACCTGAAAGGCCAAGCCAACCCGCTGCCCATAGGTCGTTAGCGCACGCGCCACCTCTGCATCAACTGGGCCGCATAGTCCCCCCATGGAGACAGCAGCGCGCAACAATGCACCGGTCTTCAGTGCGTGCATATGTTCAAGCGCTGGCTGGTCAAGCGGGCGCCCGACACTCGCGAGGTCAATGCCCTGACCGCCTGCCATGCCCATCGCGCCAGCCGCGCCGGCCAAGGTACGGCACCACGCAAGACGCCAGTCACCCGGAATATCGGCATCGCCAGAGAGCAAACAATCAAAGGCCTGCGCCTGCAGCGCATCGCCAGCTAAGAGCGCCTGTGCCTCACCAAACTGCACATGCACGGTGGGTTTTCCCCGCCGCAAGACATCATCATCCATGCAAGGCATGTCATCGTGAACCAATGAATAGGCGTGAATCAATTCCACCGCGCACCCTGCGCGCAGTGCCGCGTCCCTNACCATCGGACTCAGATTTTCCGTGGCATCGTGGTTGACCGCCTCGCAGGCGGCCAGCGCCAGTAAAGGGCGTACGCGCTTGCCGCCGTTGGTGACGCTGTAGCGCATGGCTTCCCCGAGCGGCTCAGGGGCGCTGGTCGGCAAGCATTGATCCAGCGCCAGGTCGATCTCGTCGACACGCTGCACCATCCATGACGTTAAATCGAACTGGGCCATACCGCTCACGCATCCCGCTCCCAGGCCTTGGCTTGCTCACCCTCCATGACCTTGACTTGGCTCTCGATCGCGTCCAACTGGCCGCGACAAAAAGTCAGCAATTCAGCGCTGCGTTTGTAGTGCGCCAACAATTGATCCAGGGGCAACTGCCCGGACTCCAGCAACTCGGTGAGCGTCTCCAACTCCGCCACCGCCGCCTCGTAGGTCGCTGGCAATTCGCTGGACGGAAGATTTTTCTTGGNCATACTGATCCTATGAGTGCAGGGCGGGTAGACGACTATTCTAGATCCCAATCCCTGCGGGTGGCCGGGCTCGCCCAAGTTCAGCAAGCCAGCGACGGATATTCCTCGGATATAATCTAGGGTTACCCCGCTTTCTTAGGAGTTTGCCGCGCCCGTTGGCATTCGTTTTCGTGTCATTGCACACCTTCCCTGCCCCTTCATAGGGGGAGTCTCTAGGTCAGGATCACTATGTCTGATTTAAGTCTTCAACTTCAGCAGGCCAAGAGTCAACTCTCGGTTTCTTCTTATTTTGACCAAGCGCTTTTTCAGCGCGAGATGGAAACCATCTTCCGATCGGGGCCCCGCTACGTGGGCCACCGCCTAGCTGTACCCGAGCGGGGCGATTACTTTAGCCTGCGCCATGAGGGGCACGGCCGGGCGCTGGTCCACGGTAGCAATGGCATTGAACTGCTGTCCAATGTCTGCCGTCACCGCCAAGCTGCCATGCTGAAGGGCCGTGGGAATCTATCCGATACACAACCCGGTAGCGCGGGCGGCAACATTGTTTGCCCGTTGCACCGCTGGACCTACAACGAGCAGGGTCGTTTGCTCGGTGCGCCTCATTTCTCCCAAGACCCCTGCCTGAACTTGAACCAATACCGCTTGCGTGAGTGGAACGGTTTGCTTTTTGAAGACAACGGGCTGGATATTCAGCGTGACTTACACAACTTGGGGCCCACCAGTGCACTGAACTTTGACGGGTTTGTGCTCGACCACGTGGAGATGCACGAGTGCAACTACAACTGGAAGACCTTCATCGAGGTTTACCTTGAGGACTACCACGTCGAGCCCTTCCACCCAGGACTCGGTAACTTTGTCACCTGCGACGATCTGCGTTGGGAGTTTGGCGACGCCTACTCAGTGCAAACCGTTGGCGTGACGAACTTGCGCCAGAGCGGTAGCCCGGCATACGCGCGTTGGCACGACGTACTCATGCAGTACCGCAATGGGGAGCTGCCCGCCTACGGTGCCATCTGGCTCACCTATTACCCCCACATCATGATTGAGTGGTACCCGCATGTACTGACGGTCTCCACGCTGTACCCATTGGCGGTTGATCGCACCATGAATGTGGTGGAGTTCTTCTACCCCGAGGAAATTGCGGCGTTCGAGCGTGAGTTTGTGGAAGCCCAGCGCGCCGCCTACATGGAGACCGCGGTTGAGGACGACGAGATTGCCGAGCGCATGGATGAGGGCCGATTGGCCTTGTACAAGCGCGGCGACAACGAAGTGGGGCCTTATCAAAGCCCAATGGAAGACGGCATGCAACACTTCCATGAGTGGTACCGCGGCAAAGTCGACCTGCCCGACAACGCTTAAACCACTTGGGCGCGCTGGCGCCACCTCACCATGCAATCCCTTTGGATGCTACTCGCCGCGTTCTTGTTTGCCACCATGGGGGTTTGCGTTAAATTTGCAACNCAGTATGTGCACAGCTTTGAGGTCGTGATGTACCGCGGCCTCATTGGTGTANTTGTCTTGGCGTGGTGGTACCGAAAAAAGGGTTGGGGCTTTTATCGAACCGNCGTGCCCGGCATGCATCTATGGCGCAATGTCGTGGGCGTCACCTCCCTGTGTTGCTGGTTCTACGCCATCTCTGAAATCCCGCTGGCCACAGCCATGACCTTGCAATACATGAGCAGCGTCTGGATGGCTGTCTTTCTAATGGCTGGCGCCCTCACCTTACAGGCTTCGCGCAACGGCTTTCGAGGCCAAGGGCCNCTNGTGGGCACCATNCTGATGGGGTTTGCAGGCGTCGCCCTNTTACTGCGCCCCACCTTCTCTTCAGACCAAGGTTTCGCAGCCATCGTNGGTCTGTTGTCAGGCATCATCTCCGCGCTCGCCTACCTACAGGTCGCCGCGTTGGCCCGTGTGGGTGAACCCGAAACCCGCGTCGTTTTTTACTTTTCTGTCGGCGCAGCCCTCACGGGCTTGGCGGGCACGTGGGCACTGGGTGCGAGCACCATGACATGGGCGGCTGCCGCCTGGCTGATTCCGGTCGGCGCATTGGCGCTGGTTGGGCAAATTTGCCTCACCCGCGCCTACGCCTCAGGCGCCACCTTGCTGGTGGCCAATCTACAGTACTTCGGAATCGTGGTCGCCTGCCTTTACAGCGTGTGGCTATTCGATGACCACTTGCCGCTAGGAAGCTGGGTGGGCATGGCCTTAATCGTTGCCAGCGGCGTCATCGCAACGGTATTGCGTCGGCGCGGTATCCCCAGCATGGCCGCCCCAACGCCGCAAGCCACACAGCCAGACCGCGACTCGCGCTAACATAAGCGTACCCAACGCTTCAGGGCCAATGCCAGTGCCACAAAGAGGAATACAGATGCACACCACCATCATTTCAGCCGAGACGCTCCAGCGCCAGCTCCAAGGTGAGCCCAACCACACATCGCCATGGGTCATATTGGACGTCACCTTCGATCTATTCAAACCCGAAGAGGCACGCCAAGCCTTTGCAAGCAAGCACATTACCGGCGCCATTCATGCTGACTTGGATCACCACCTGAGTGCCAACGGCGACGCGCCGTGTGCAAGCGGCGGGCGTCACCCGTTGCCAACGCGCGAGGCATTTGCAATNGTATTGGCGGCTTGGGGTATCACACCGCAAACACAAGTCGTGGTCTACGATCGCAACGGACACACGTTCTGCGGTCGTGCTTGGTGGATGTTGAAGTGGTGCGGTCATGACAGCGTTGCGGTCTTAGACGGTGGCTTGGCCGCTTGGGAGGCCATCGGTGGGGCAACGACAGACGAACACACGACGCCAAACGCCGCGCCGCCCTACCCCCTNAACACACCACGCATGGTCTTACGAGACAAGCAAACCGTGCAAGACAACCTAGGCGGTACGCAAACCGTTGTGGATGCGCGCGCAGGCGCACGTTATCGTGGTGAAGTGGAGCCACTTGACCCCGTGGCTGGACACATTCCTGGCGCGCTCAACCTGCCATTTAACGAAAACTTCGATGCAGACGGCCGCTTTAAATCGCCCTCCGCATTACGTGCGTTATGGGAAAAGGTATTGGGCGACCGCCAACCCGAGTCGGTTGTGATGCAATGCGGCAGTGGTGTGAGCGCTGTGCCCAATATTTTGGCGATGCAATTAGCAGGGTGGGCGGCACCGGCGCTGTACGCTGGGAGCTGGAGCGAGTGGAGCCGCGACCCCGAGACGCCCAAGCAAACTCTAGAAAAAACGCCTCCGGCAGACGCTTAATGCCCGTGGCCGCTGTGCGCCAAAGCGCCCACTAGAAACACCAGACCGATACCCAAGATGAGCCATGTGAGTTGTCCGACAGAGTCGCGCAAGCTTGCTTGACGCTGCAGCTGCGGAATCAGGTCTGCCAAGGCAACATAAATAAAACTACTGGCGGCAATCACTAAAAAGTACGGCAAATAGGCGCCGAACTGAGCCAACAAAAAATAACCCGCAACGCCGCCCAATGCCGTCACCGTCCCCGCTAGGGACACCTTAACCAGCGCACTGCGGGCGTTGCCTGCGGCATGACGCAACACCACTAAATCCCCCATGTGATGGGGAACCTCGTGGGCCAGCACCGCCAGCGACGCCAGCATGCCCAGTCGCCAATCGGCCATGAAAGCCGAGGCGATCAAAATACCATCGCCAAAAGCATGCACGCTGTCACCGACCAAAACCGCCCACCCGCCGGAACCTGTCGTTCCGTGTGCATGTGTATGGGCATGTGCGTGCGCGTGGCTGTGCGCATGGGCAGACGACGCCTGCCCGTGTCCAGCCGCAGGGTCCGCTAGCGTATCCAAATCTAAGCCGTGCTCACCATGCTCGTGGCCATGGTGGTAGAGCTCGGCTTTGTCCAAAATAAAGAAAAACACCACGCCTGCCAAGAGGAAGGCAAACAAGGCGTCAGCAGAAATGCCCGCCGCCAACGCCTCGGGTAATAACTGCAATAGGGCCGTGGACAGCAAGGCACCTGCGGCAAAACTCAGCATGTGTTTGGTGAGGCGAGCCATGATGCCAAAACTCAGCATCGCAGCTATCCACACGCTCCCAACGCCAGCGATTACCGTACCAGCAAGAATCCAAATTAAGGCCATGAAAGGGTCAGCTCACAGATAAGCGGTTACACGCCGTTCTTTTTAAACCAAGCGACACACTGCGCCCAACCGGCTTTGGCAGCCGCCTCCCGGTAGCTTGGGCGATAGTCCGCGTGGAACGCATGCGGCGCATCGTCAAAGACGACAAACTCACTCGCCTGAGCAGAGGCATTGCCTTTGGCTGCGGCTAAAGCGGCTTGCATTTGCGCCACGGTATCCAAACCAATACCCNGATCNGCACCGCCNTAAAGCCCTAAAACCGGGGCCTGCAGCTGCGCTGCAATATCCACCGGTTGCTTGGGCGTGCGTGCGCTACGCTCGCCCACCAGNCGACCGTACCACGCCACGGCAGCCTTTACCTTGGGCTGATGTGCNGCGTACAACCACGTCTGACGACCACCCCAACAGAAGCCCGTTACCGCCAACCTAGCGACGTCACCGCCGTTCGCTCCTGCCCATGCCACCACCGCGTCTAGGTCTTGCAACACCTGCGCATCGGGCACCTTGTTAACGACTTCCTTCATCAGGTCGGCCATCACCGCGTAGCCTTGGGCATCGCCTTGGCGCATAAATAACTCCGGGGCCAAAGCCATGTAACCAAGTTGCGCGAAACGGCGCGTCAGGTCTGCAATGTGTTCGTGCACGCCAAAGATCTCTGATAAAACCAAGACGACCGGGAATGGCCCTGCACCCGCAGGCATGCTGCGATACACCGGCACATCAAACCCCGCCACGTTGACCATGACCTCACCCTCCACAAGGCCCGCACTCGAGGTACTTATCGCCGCCGCCTGAGCCATTTCTGGCAACACCGCCGCTGCGTACCCGACCCCAATGGTTGCGACCATGGCTGCTCTCCTTGTAACGGCTTCACTGCCTCTGTCTAATAATGACTGCGCGTCTGACATGTTGTTGTCGATGGTGGACATGGTGATCTCCTAAGCGTAAACAATAAAAGTAGATGGAGTTTGCCACCAAATTCGCGCGTCAGTGGGCTTGCTCCCAGTTTTTCCCCATACCCACCTCGGCCAATAAAGGCACCCGCAGGTTCGCTACCTCGGCCATCAACGCCGGCACCTGTACGCGCAACCAATCCGCCTGCTCGGTCGGGAGCTCAAAGACCAATTCGTCGTGCACCTGCATGATCATCAACACGCCGTTATTGGCAGCATCCAAGGCCGCCTGAACTTTCAGCATGCTCATCTTAATGAGGTCAGCGGCTGTCCCCTGCATGGGTGCGTTAATAGCGGCACGCTCCGCGCCAGCCCGACGAGGGCCATTCGGCGAGTTGATCTCAGGCAGGTACAAACGCCGTCCAAACACCGTCTCGACATAGCCCTGGGCCTTAGCCTGCTCGCGCGTGTCATCCATGTAGCGACGAACCCCGGGGTAGCGTGCAAAGTAGGTTTGAATGTAATTTTTAGCCGCGGTGTTGTCGATACCCAAGTTCCGCGCCAAACCAAAGGCGCTCATACCGTAAATCAGGCCAAAGTTAATGACCTTGGCGTATCGACGCTGCTCGGTGGTCACCGTGTCGAGACCCACGTTAAAGATCTCCGCAGCTGTTGCGCGGTGGACGTCCAAGCCCTCCAAAAACGCGCGAATCAGGGCAGGGTCTTCACTCAGGTGCGCCATGATCCGCAGTTCAATTTGGGAGTAATCCGCGCTGGCAATCAGGCGCCCCTCAGGCGCCACGAAGGCTTCGCGCACCCGCCGACCCTCTGCGGTGCGGATAGGGATGTTCTGCAAGTTGGGATCATTACTCGACAAACGCCCCGTCACGGCAATGGCTTGAGCATAGTGGGTGTGCACGCGCCCCGTTTGGCTATTGGCCAAACCCGCAAGCTTGTCGGTGTAGGTGCTTTTCAACTTGGCCAAGCCGCGGTACTCAAGAATGCACGCGGGCAAGGGGTAATCGGCGGCGAGCTTCTCCAACACCTCTTCGTCGGTACTGGGTGCACCACTGGCGGTCTTCTTGACCACGGGTAAGCCGAGTTGATTAAAGAAGATATCCCCAATTTGTTTAGGGGAAGCCAGATTGAAAGGCTTGCCGGCCAAGTTATGCGCCTGACTTTCTAGCGCGAGAATGCGTTGCCCCAGCGCATGACTCTGGCTGGCTAAGGTGGGGGCATCAATGCGAACGCCGTTGCGCTCTATACGGTAAAGGCCCTCGCTACTCGCCACCTCTAACGCATAGATGCGCGCCAAACCAGCCTCCGCCTGAATGCGTGGCCACAACACCCCGTGGACATCTAAGCATTGATCGGCGTCTTCACATGCGTACTGCGTCACTTGCTCAATATCGACTTGCGCGATACTGATTTGATTGACCCCCTTACCGCACAGATCTTCGTAGCTGAGTCCTTTTCGCCCCACATGGCGCAAGGCCAAACTCTCTAGGCTGTGCGGGCGGTGCACCTCTAAAACATAACTCTGCAGCATGGTGTCATGCACATATCCGCGCACCTCGATGTCGTGACTGGCTAAGACATGGCGATCATATTTGACGTGCTGGCCTAATTTTGCGTGTGCAGGATTTTCCAGCCACGGCTTCAACGCAGCCAAAACGACGTCGAGTGCCAATTGCTCCGGCGCCCCCGGGTAGGTGTGCCCCACCGGAATATACGCCGCCTCGCCGGGTCTCACGCTCAAACTGATACCTACCAACCGCGCCTCCAGCGGATTGAGCGAGGTGGTCTCGGTATCGATGGCCACCAACTCTGCCGCAACGCATTTAGCGACCCACGCGTCTAAATCCGACGCCTCAAAGACGGTGGTGTAGGCCACCGGGCCAGCAACCGCAGATACAACAGCTGGCTCGGCCACCGGGGCTGCGCCGCCGGGCGCACCGAACAAGTCACCCGATGTCGCTGCGCGCGCAGTCGCGGGTGCTGAACCCGCATGGGTCAGACTTTTAAAACCCATGCGCTCATAAAAAGCCATCAACGCGGCCTCTTCAGAGCCGCTCTTGCGCAAGCCCTCCAAGCTGGGCCAGGTGCTCACGTCAGCGCTTAANTCACAGTCAGTGCGCATGGTCACCAGCGCACGCCCTGTGGGCAGCCAGTCCTTCGCGTCGCGCAAGTTTTGACCCGCTACCCCTTTGATGTCGTCAGCGTGCGCCAGTAAGTTATCTAAAGAGCCGTACTCAAGCAACCACTTCGCCGCCGTCTTAGGGCCCACCTTCGCCACCCCGGGAACGTTGTCCACGGTATCGCCGACCAAGGTCTGATAATCAATCATGCGATCGGGCGGTACACCAAACTCTGCGGTGACCCCGGCCACATCGCGGCGCTTGCCGTTCATGGTGTCAACGACCATGATT
>JGI26088J50261_1001334_pt1 | contig 13455 bp, 10 predicted proteins | sample SaaInl1SG_22_DNA_FD_50261 | JGI IMG/M metagenome (IMG submission 50261)
TCACCGTACTTGTTGGTGATTTCAGCTAGTTCCTCGGCAACAATCTCGCGCTGTGCGTTTTCGTCGGCAATGATGCGCTGGAACTCAACGATTTGCTTTTCAAGTTCGGCTGCCTCGTCGATAATCTTCTGGCGCTCAAGAGCCGCAAGCTGTCTCAGCTGCATGTTCAAAATTGCACGGGCCTGGAGCTCATCGATCTTGAGCAGCTTAATCAGGCCATCACGCGCGTCTTCAACCGTTGGGCTCTTGCGGATAAGTGCGATTACCTCGTCCAGTGAATCCAGGGCCTTTAGGTAACCGCGAAGGATGTGGGCACGCTCTTCGGCCTTGCGCAAGCGGAACTGAGTTCTGCGCACAATGATGTCGATCTGGTGAGTTACCCAGTTGGTGATAAAGCCATCGATGGACAGCGTCCTTGGAACACCGTCAACCAAAGCCAGCATGTTGGCACCGAAGTTGTCCTGGAGCTGGGTGTACTTGAACAGGTTGTTTAGAACAACCCTGGCAACAGCGTCCTTCTTCAAAACAATCACAAGGCGCTGACCGGTTCGACCAGAGGTCTCGTCGCGAATGTCCGCAATTCCAGTGAGTTTGCCCTCTTTTGTGAGTTCGGCAATCTTCAGAGCCAGGTTGTCGGGGTTCACCTGATAGGGAAGCTCGGTTACCACTAGGCAGGTGCGGTTGTGGATTTCCTCAACGTTTACAACTGCGCGCATGGTGATTGAACCGCGACCGGTTCGGTAGGCGTCTTCGATGCCGCGGCGACCTAGGATTTGGGCTCCGGTTGGGAAATCTGGCCCCTTCACGATCTTGATTAGCTCGTCGATTAGCTCGTCACCCAAAATGGTTGGGTTCTTGAGCACGAACTGGGCTGCCTCAGCTACCTCACGTAGGTTGTGAGGCGGGATGTTTGTCGCCATACCAACGGCAATACCGATTGAACCGTTGACCAGCAGGTTTGGGAACCTGGCAGGCAGAATTGTTGGCTCCTGGGTGCGGCCGTCGTAGTTGTCCTGAAAATCAACGGTTTCTTCGTCGATATCCCGGACCATCTCCATTGCCAAAGGTGCCATCTTGCATTCGGTGTAACGAGGGGCAGCAGCCGGGTCATTACCTGGGGATCCGAAGTTTCCCTGGCCCCAAACAAGCGGGTAACGCAGGTTCCAGTCCTGAACCAAACGGACCAGGGTGTCATAGATAGCAGTGTCACCGTGAGGGTGGAACTGACCCATGACATCACCGACGACACGGGAGCACTTCGAGAACTGCTTGTCTGGACGATATCCACCGTCATACATCGCATAGAGAACCCTGCGGTGCACTGGCTTTAGTCCGTCTCNCACGTCCGGCAGTGCTCGGCCCACGATAACGCTCATTGCNTAGTCGAGGTAGCTTCGCTGCATTTCGACCTGNAGGTCGATTTGTTCTATCTTGTCGATCTGATTTTCTGACATTTGTCTCTCCTGCCTAGATGTCCAAGAAGCGGACGTCTTTGGCGTTTCGCTGGATAAAGTTTCTGCGGCTTTCAACGTCTTCACCCATCAGGGTTGAGAAGACCTCGTCTGCTAGGGCGGCATCGTCCAGGGTTACCTGAAGCAGGGTTCTGGTTGCTGGGTTCATGGTTGTTTCCCAGAGCTCGTCGTAATCCATCTCACCCAGACCCTTGTAGCGCTGGATCGAGTTCTCTTTAGGAATCTTGCGTCCGGCTGCTTGGCCTTCGGCCAGCGCGCGGTCGCGCTCCTCATCGGTAAACACATATTGGTGCGGTGCGTTTGACCATTTGATCTTGAATAGCGGTGGCTGAGCCATGTAAACGTAGCCGCGCTCAATCAGTGGCCGCATGTACCTGAACAGCAGGGTCAGAAGCAGGGTCCTGATGTGCTGACCATCAACATCGGCGTCAGCCATCAGGATGCACTTGTGATACCTGATCTTTTCAACATCAAACTCTTCACCGATGCCGGTACCAAATGCGGTGATCAGTGCCTGAACCTCGGTGTTAGCAAGCGCCCTATCGAGCCTGGCCTTCTCAACGTTCAGGATCTTTCCGCGAAGCGGCAGGATGGCTTGGGTCTCTGGGTCGCGACCACGAACCGCGGAACCGCCGGCCGAGTCACCCTCAACGATGTAGATCTCAGAAATAACCGGGTCTCTCGAGGAGCAGTCTCGAAGCTTTCCGGGCATTCCGCCTGATTCCAGAAGCCCCTTACGCCTGGTGGCCTCGCGGGCTTTTCTGGCAGCCATTCTTGCGCTGGCAGCCTGAATCGCTTTGCGAACAACCTCTTTAGCCTGGTTTGGGTTTCGCTCTAGCCAGTCACCTAGCTGATCGTTCACTACCTTCTGCACAAAAGCCTTGGCCTCAGTGTTTCCAAGCTTGGTTTTGGTCTGGCCTTCAAACTGTGGCTCGGTTAGCTTCACTGAAACAACCGCCGTTAGGCCTTCGCGGACATCGTCACCGGTTAGGTTGTCGTCCTTTTCCTTCAGTAGGCCCTTGTCTCTGGCGTATTTGTTCAGGAGCGAAGTTAGNGCGGCACGGAAGCCCTCTTCGTGAGTTCCACCCTCGTGGGTGTTAATTGTGTTTGCGTAGGTGTGGACACCCTCGTTGTAGCCGGTNGTCCACTGCATTGCGATTTCGACCGAGAGGCTCTTTTCCTTGTTCTCGGTTTCGATAGAAATGATCTCGTCNTGGACGGTCTCTACCTTTTTGGCTGAGTTTAGGTACTCAACGTAGTCAGCAAGACCGCGCTCATAGTGATAGGTGTCATTGCGACCGTCGCGCTCATCAAGCAGGTTGATCTTGAGTCCCTTGTTTAGGAAACACATCTGCTGGAAGCGAGCGCGCAGAGTTTCGTAGTCGAACTCGACGGTTTCAAAGATTTCAGAGCTCGGGGTGAACCGGATTGTGGTTCCGGTGCGATCGGTCTTCTCTCCCTTTTCAAGAGGAGCGTCCGGCACACCGATCGAGTAGTTCTGTCTCCAAATGTGGCCTTCGCGGTGAACCTCTACAGAAAGAGTGGTGGAAAGTGCGTTTACAACCGACGCTCCAACACCGTGCAGACCACCGGAAACCGCGTAACCGCCGCCTCCGAATTTTCCACCTGCGTGGAGAACCGTTAGAACAACCTCAACCGCTGGCTTTTTCTCGACTGGGTGCATGTCAACGGGAATGCCTCGACCGTTGTCGCTGACTCTAATGTCTCCGGCTTTAGTGATGACGACATCGATGTTGTCGCAGTGGCCGGCAAGGGCTTCATCAACGGAGTTGTCGACTATCTCATAAACCAAATGGTGCAGACCCCTGGGGCCCGTTGATCCGATATACATACCCGGTCTTTTACGAACCGCCTCGAGTCCTTCAAGGACCTGAATGTTGCCTGCATCGTAATTATTATTTGGTTCTGACATATTCAATTACTTCCCGTTTGGGTTAGCTCCACGTAAATGCGGTCCAGGACCGACTGAGATTCGGGTTTGCTAACCCCTACATTCTACCCTAGAGCCGAGAAAAACTCCGGGATATGGTTATTAGCCATAAGTGTCGCGTGGGCCGCGTCCTGGAACCGATCGGGCGCCTTTTTTCCAACTTGGGGCCGTTGGGCCCAAAAACATCACCTGATCAATGATCAGGTTGGGGTGTTCGAGCTTTAGCTTTTCGAGAATCTGCGGTTCCAATAGACGCAGCTGGGTGGCCCAAGCGGTTGATCGACACCTGACCACCAATTGCGCGCCCTTGAGCTCTTCCGGGAACGATGCCTCGGCGCTTTCTTTGCCGACAACTTTGTACCAGTCGGAGAACAGGGCTGCCTTCTCGAGCTGACCTCCCCAGTTGAACTCGCCAAAAAGGTGTTCCAGGCCCTGTTCAGCTGTGATGAGGTCGCGGCCCTTGTCGAATGGTTTCGATCCGCGCTTTTGGTAGCGGTCACGCCTTTTCTCATCACGGGACTTTATGCCGTGTGAGTTTGCTAGAAAGCTCTTGAAGAAGCCGTCGGCCACATGGAAGTCCAGCTCACGCATCTAGAACCCCCTTTGAAACCGACAGTTCGGCCGCCCAATCCAACTGCGGGGCCATCGCCTGATCCGCGGCAGTAATAAAGACCTGCTCGTAGTCGGTTACGAATTCCAACAATCGTTGGCGCCTGCCTTTGTCCAAGACCGCAAATACATCGTCGAGCAACAATATTGGATCGCCAAGGTCCGAGTTTTTCCTAGACACTGAGCCGAGCGCAAGCTTTAGGCCGAGGGCGAGAGACCAAGCTTCACCCTGTGACGCGTGGGATTTGGCGAGTAGGCCGGCTTTTTCAATTACCAACTCGTCCCGGTGTGGGCCAGCCAGGGTGATTCCCCGCTCGATCTCTCTGTCCCTGAGTGTTTCGAGACGCTGGTAGAAATCGTTGGAGTATGCCTTGGCATCGGATTCGATGTCTGCAAAATTCTCACCGTCCTCTGCTCCAACGGCGGAAACCAATCTCAGTCTCACTTCTTCCTTGGAGGCGCTGAGCTTTGCGTAGAAATCCTTGATTAGTGGTTCTAGTTGGGCGACAAGGTTTAGGCGTTCGATTGTTAGCTCGGTTCCGAGTGCCACAAGCTGGTCATCCCAAATATCAAGGGTTCCGAGGTCGGGGTTCTTCACGGATCGAGCAGACTTAAGCAATGCGTTGCGTTGCTTCAGAACCCGGTCATAGTCTGATTTCACACCGGCAAGCCGAGGTTTTAGCTGCACCAGGGACGAGTCCATAAACGCCCTCCGGTCACTGGGATCACGTCTGATCAGGTCTAGGTCCTCCGGGGCAAAGGTGACGGTTCGAATTAGCCCAATAATTTCCGCGGTCTTTTTTCGTTGGGATCCATTTAGGAAAAACCTGTTCGGGCTGTCTTTGTTTAGTTCTATCCCCACCATTAGATCTCGACCCTGGTGGCTTACCTTTGCGGACAGCTGAGACGAGACCTGGTGTTTTTGGATAAGGGCCTGGTACCCGGACACCCGATGAGATTCAAGGGTGGAAAGATAACCGATCGCCTCGACAAGGTTGGTTTTTCCCTCGCCATTTTCACCGATTATTAAAACTGGGCCAGCCGGGAACTCGGCGCTTAACTGCTCATAGTTTCGATAACCAGTCAGCTGTAAAGATCTAAGCCACAAGCCGTGCCTGCTTTGCTTATGAAACTAGAAGATTTGGCTGGAGCAGGTAACGGTAGTCTTTGTCGCCGTCTTTGGGATCAACGGGGCTGATAAGTACCGGTCCTGGTTTGTTCGGGTTGTTGGGGTTCACCGTAAAACCAATCTTGACGTTTTCCGCGTCTAGCCCCGCTAGGGCATCAGAGAGGAACTGTGGTCTGAGGGAAACCAGTGTTTCCCCACCCTTTAGAGAGCACGCGATCTGTTCGGAAGCATCCGCTACGTCGGAGCCAATCGACTCGAGCGAAAGCTCACCCTCTGAGAACTTGTAGCGTAGTGGTTTTTCGCGATCAACAACCAGAGCTACTCGTCTGGTGGCATCTAGTAGTTCTTGGTTATTCAAAACAGCGAAGTTTTCGGTGTCTTCGGGGAAAAGTTGCAGTACGGCTGGGTATTTACCCTTGATGGTTGCGGTAGAAACTGTCTTGTTGCCGCTAGAAAAGCCGATCATTTCTTTTTCGGTCTCACCGAATGCCAGTTCCAAATCACCTTCGTGGCTGAAAGTCTTAGCAATCTCGTTTAGAACTCGCGCGGGGATCAATACATCTCGGTCGATTGCTTTGCCTGTCCAAGGTACTGACTTGACTGCTACTCGGAAGCGGTCGGTTGCGACCATTGTGAGGTTTTTCGCGTCAGCCTGGATCATCACGGCCGTAAGTACTGGAGTAACTTCTTCGCGTGAAGCGGCTGATGCAACCTTCGCGACTGAATTTGTAAATTCCGAGGCTGATACTTTTCCGGTTGTTGCTGGAAATTCAGGAGTGTCTGGATAATCAGTTGTTGCCATAGAAGACAGAGAAAACTTGCTCGAGCCCGAGGTGACCTGCAGCCTGGTTTCGTCAATTACCAACGAAACAGACGATGCCGGTAGTTTGCTTACGATCTCAGAGAGCAATCGTGCTTGAACTAAAACCTTGCCTTGTGCTTCAACTGCAGCCGCAATTTTTACCCTTGCCGCTACTTCGTAATCAAAGATAGATAGGACTACTTCGTCTTTTGTCGCTTCGATCATCACACCGGATAGCTGAGGAAGCTGTGGTCTTGGAGACAAAAGACGTACTAGAAAAGAAACAGCATCACTTAGAACTTCGCGATCGGCCTGAAATTTCATTACAACTTCCTAGCTTTATGGGGTTTTATCTTGTCACAAAGCACCCACAGTTACACATTCGAGTATTTGGTGGTTAAAAATATAAGTTTAAATAACTTTAATAATCACTAATAACCCGCTGTGGAAATGTGAATAACTAACTACTGCCCTTTTGTAATTTGAGAACTACATGGTTGTAAGTTGTTCACAGTCATAGGGATAAGTCTGTGGATAACCACAAGTGCTGTTGACAAATAAATTGAAATACACAATTTGGACAGGTTATTGAGTGTTTGAGTGATGGTTATATACAGAAATTTGTGTGGTTATCCACAGGTAGTTTGAAAACTATTTGTGATTGTCCTTGATTTTCACAATGATCTCCGACACCTGGTTATAGATGTAGCGCTTTTCTCTCATCTGAGTGCTGATCTTTTTGGTGGCATACATGACAGTCGTGTGGTCCCGGTTTCCGAAATGGGTCCCAATTTTGGGAAGCGATAAATCTGTAAGCTCCCGGCAGATATGCATCGCTATCTGTCTTGCAAGCGCGATTGCAGCCTGACGACCGGAACCAGTGATTTGTTCCTGGGTGATTTTGTAATAGGACGCAGTGGCAGCGATGATCTCCTGTGGGCTAATTCTGGTGTCCTCTGGGATTGAGAAGCTGTCCTTCAGGACGGTCTGAATAAGCTCCATGTCGATCGGCTGTCGGTTTAGGTTCGCAAATGCGGTGACCCTAATTAGGGTTCCCTCCAGCTCTCTAATGTTCGAGGAAATTCTAGAGGCCATGAATTCGATGACCTCGTCAGGTATTTCAATTCGTTCAATTGCGGCTTTTTTCCTAAGGATCGCGACACGGGTCTCGAACTCGGGCGCCTGAATGTCTGTGATCAAACCCCACTCGAAGCGCGAAAGCATTCGCTCCTCAAACCCCTCTAGCTGCTTGGGTCTTAGGTCTGAGGTGATTACAACCTGTTTGTTGTGGTCGTGCAGATTGTTAAAGGTGTGGAAAAACGCCTCTTGGGTTTGGTCTTTGCCTTGCAGGAACTGAATGTCATCTACAAGCAGGATGTCCACGTCCCGGTACTGAGCCTGGAAGTCAGCCGTCTTGTTGTTCTGGATCGCGTTGATGAAGTCGTTTGTGAACTCTTCGCTGGATACGTAGCGAACCTTGGTTCTTGGTTTTAGGTGCATTGCGTAGTGACCAATTGCGTGGAGCAGGTGGGTTTTACCCAAACCGCTGGATCCATATATGAATAGAGGGTTGTATGCCTCTGCAGGTGCCTCAGCAACAGCGAACGCCGCCGCGTGTGCGAACCGGTTTGACCCTCCGGTTACAAAGTTCTCAAAGCTATATTTTGGGTTCAGGTGCGACTCACCTGTTATCGGAACCGGTCCAGTCGCCGGGTCTCGTTCTATTACGGGCGGCTCTGGCTCTTGGACGAACTCGACTCGAGTCGGTGTTTGAAGGTCTTCGTTGGTGATTACTAGGAATGAAGTGGGTCCACCAAATTCGGCGATCTCACCTAGGGCGTCGAGCAGCAATTCCCGCAGGCGCTGCTGGAGCATTGACCTGGTGGTTTCGTTCGGAACCTCTAGGTAAAGAGTCTCGTCCAAGACACCTTTTGGAACTGCAAGGTCTAGGTGGCCCCTTAGGTGTGGCGTGACGCGCGGATCCGCTGAAATCTTGGTTACGAGGTTGCTCCACATCGTTGTGAGAGCGACGTCGGCCATAGTTCAATCCTTACGAATAGAGAAGTTATCCACAGATTTTTGCACACATTAGGCACCCTGTGGAAAAACCATGAAGTGCTGTGGAAAACTTGAAGGCTGTTCCCCGTGCACTTCGATTGGAACATTCAAGTGGAAAGAGATGGGAAATATCAAATTTTGTCGGCGTGTCGCTCCCTATTTTCATATTTTTTTGTGAGAGGCGGGCCCCAGGGAACTTATTTGTAGTTAGTGCCTTGACTATCTAGCGGATACAGCGTAGATTACTGAAGTTGTTTTGGGACTTAATGCCCAACAGATCCAGGGAGTCTTCAGTGAGCAAGCGCACATTTCAGCCGAACAATCGTCGTCGTGCAAAAAAGCACGGTTTCCGTCTTCGCATGCGCACCCGTGCCGGTCGTGCCATCTTGGCAGCTCGCCGTCGTAAGGGTCGCACCGAACTAAGCGCCTAGAGGGCAGTTGCTAGCTCGCGAGCATCGACTTACTTCAAGCGGGGACATTCGCACTGTAATTAGGTCGGGCAAACGAAGCAGCAATAAGTTCGTCACTCTTCACTATCTCCCCGCAGATACCCATCAATTTGCAATCGTTACTTCGCGCGCCGTTGGCAACGCTGTCGTGCGCAATAAGCTCCGCAGGCGAACCAAAGCGATCTTACGCGCCCTGCTAGACACAACCCCAGAGGTAAAGGGTGTCTTTAGATACCGACCCGAAGCCAACCACCTAACCTTTGATGAACTCACAGCGTCGGTAACCGAGCTGCTGCAGCGGACCAAAAAATGAGGGCCCCCTATTTCTTGGTCTTGTTGCCAAGGAACATTTTGATTGCCCCGGTTCTAATTTGGCGGAAGGCCATCTCCCCGCTTTACGGTGATGTCTGTCGCTACTACCCATCCTGCTCCAGTTACGGCCTCCAGTCGCTTCAGCGACTTGGAGCAATCCGCGCAATCCCGTTTACCGCTTGGCGTGTGCTGAGGTGTAATCCTTGGTCATCCGGTGGAGTTGACGAGGTTAGGGATGCCCCCGCCTGGATATCAATAAGCCAGCTAGGATTTGTAAGACCAGTTAATTCAGGGAAAAAGAGGTAACAGTGGATCTGCTATGGCCAATTAAATGGCTCATCGAGCTAATTCTCGTGGGTTTTCACACGCTATTTAGTTCGATTGGTTTTTCGTTTGATTCGGGCGCATCTTGGGTTTTGGCAATTATCGGCCTGGTGTTGGTGGTTCGAGCCGCCCTGATCCCTGTCTTTGTGAGGCAAATCAAGAGTCAGCGAAACATGATGCTGGTTCAGCCAGAGCTGGCAAAACTTCAGAAGAAGTACAAGGGTAAAACTGACCGCGAGTCACGTGAACGTTTTGCCAAAGAACAAATGGACCTTTACAAGAGGACCGGCTCAAATCCACTGAGCTCCTGCTTGCCACTAATTTTGCAGATGCCGATCTTCATGGGGCTGTTCTTTGTGCTCAACGGCGCGCAAAATAACTCGGCCGGTGTCGGAGTATTGAACGCGGAATTGGCACGGTCTTTTTCCTCTGCCCAGTTGTTCGGCGCCCAGCTTTCCGATACATTCTTCGGCTCGCCAGATCTGAACGTGAAGATTATCGCGGGAATCATGATTATTTTGATGTCCTCATCGCAGTTCATCACTCAGAAGCAGATCATGGCTAAGAATCAGAACCCTGAGACTCAGAACAGCCAGTTCATGCAGACTCAGAAGATCATGCTTTATGCGCTTCCTGCGGTGTTCCTGTTCTCAGGTCTAACCTTCCCGCTTGGCGTAATGACCTACTGGTTGGTTTCAAACTTCTGGACCATGGGCCAGCAGTTCATTGTTATTAGAAACATGCCAACACCTGGATCACCGGCCTTCAAGGCCCGCCAGGAGCGCCTGGAGCGCAAGGGCAAGCTGCCCAAATCAGAGACCACCCCCGCTATCGAAGAAGAGGCGCCGCAGCCAGAAACAAAGCAGCGCCAGCAACCGATCAGCAAAAACCGAGCCAAGAAAAAGAAAAAGTAAATGAGCGACGAAAAAGAACTAGAGCAGCAAGGCGANATCGCAGCGGACTTCATNGAGGAGTTTTTGGATGTTGCGGACCTAGATGGAGATCTTGACATTGAGTTCAAGAAGGAGCGCGTCTACATCAGCGTTCAGAGCGAAGGCGACTCCAACCTAAGCAAGATTTCTGATCCAGACACCGTAGAGGCCGTGCAGGAGCTAGCTCGTTTGGCTGTTCAGGCAAAGACCGGTGAGATGAGTCGACTAATCCTGGACATTGCCGGCTCACGCCAGGTGAAGATGGACAAGCTAAAGGCGCTGGTTGAGCGCACCATTGAAAAGCTTGAGGATACCGACGAAGCGCAGCACCTAAAGCCAATGACCTCTTATGACCGCAAGCAGGTCCACGACATGGTTTCTGAGGCCGGCTTTGTTTCTGAGTCTGAAGGTCAGGGTCGAGACCGACACATAGTCGTTCGCAAAGCCTAAATGTTTCACGTGAAACGGTAGTTTCGTGGAAGATCAGCAAAACATTGAATTAGAGCCCGAGTACAGCCAAGTCGTCTTTGGTCAGGGCATCGATAAAGCTCGTGCCTACGCAGCGATATTGGCTCGAGATTCCGACACCTTCGGGCTACTAGGCCCCAGGGAGCTTCCTAAGCTGTGGAGTCGACACGTCCTAAACAGCGGTTTACTGGCCGAACTAATTCAGCCCGGCGACAAGGTTGTAGACGTTGGCAGCGGAGCGGGCCTTCCGGGCATCCCAATGGCAATCGCAGTTCCCGAAGCACACTTCACGCTCGTTGAGCCAATGGAGCGAAGGTCAAACTGGCTAGTTTCTGTGGTTCAGGAGCTGGGCCTGGAAAACGTCGAAGTCATTAGATCGCGTGCCGAGGACCTAGAACGGACCGATTTCACGGTGGCCACCGCCAGAGCGGTTGCGGCACTGGACAAGCTGCTTCGACTGCTAACCCCTTTGATTAGAGGNAGCAAATCCGGGACAGTGCTTGCCATGAAGGGCTCCAAGGCGCCTGAGGAGATTCAGCTTGCCGCAAAGCGCATGGAGCGACTNGGGTTTGANGCTCCTGAGATTTTGACTCTCGGTGAGGGCAAAGCTCCGGAGACAGCGACGGTNGTTCGGATTAGGCTAANGGCTTGAGGCAACTATGAATGATCATCCAGCAGAAGAAACTGCAGAAACCAAGGCTTCGGTTTATCCGGGCCTTGGCTACCCAAACCATCGCGACGAGAGCCCAATTGAGCCAATTGGTTGGCACGGCCTCGGCGAAGCAGAAATAGACAATGTTTCACGTGAAACCATCGACAACGAAAGCGATGGCTAACACCATGGATAACAAGGCGCCGATCATGCGCGAGATGACCCTCAACAGCGAGCGGTCTAAGAGAATCGCCGCCACGGTTTTGCAAGCGCCAGCAAACCCAAGAGTGATCACCATCTCCAACCAAAAAGGCGGGGTGGGTAAGACCACAACTGCTGTTAATCTTGCCGCCGCCCTTGCAAATAAGGGCTTGCGGGTTTTGGTTGTTGACCTGGACCCTCAGGGGAATGCGTCTACGGCTCTGGGTGTAGAGCACCACAATGGGGTTCCGGGTAGTTACGAAGTGCTGGTTGATGGCGCCCCGATTGCTGATGTCGTAAAACAGAGCCCTGAGAGCGAAAACCTATTTTGCCTGCCGGCCAGCATAAATCTTGCTGGGGCCGAGATCGACATGGTGAGCGTTCCAAACAGGGAACAGGTCTTGTCTTCAGCTCTGAAAACATTTCTGGCTTCAGAATCTCCAAGGTACGACTTTGTCTTCATTGATTCCCCGCCCAGCCTCGGCTTGCTAACGGTAAACGCACTGGTGGCGGCAAATGAGGTTTTGGTGCCCATTCAGTGCGAGTACTACGCCCTGGAAGGTGTTACTCAGCTGATATCGAACATAGAGCGGGTCAAAAAGGCCTTGAATCCAGCTTTAGATGTGAGCGCTATCTTGCTTACGATGTTTGATAACCGAACCAACCTCAGCTCGGATGTGGCAAACGAGGTCCGAAAGTTCTTTCCTAAGCAGACCCTAGGCGCCACAATTCCTAGGTCAGTTCGACTCTCAGAGGCACCAAGCTTTGGGCAAACAGCCATTACATTCGACCCTAAGAACTCGGGCACCCTTGCTTACCAGGAGGCTGCCATTGAGCTTGCGCAACGAGGAGACCACAAATGACTACAGACAAACGCCCAGAACGCCGAGGCGGACTCGGCCGAGGCATTGGCTCCTTGATCCCAACTGGTGATCGCGATGCAGTGGATGTTTTCTTCAACTCCGAAAAGGAGAAGCCGGCAGCGGTTGAAATAGCGCCCGGGGCGCTATTTGCACAACTGGACCCAAGGGAGATTACCCCCAACCCGCAGCAGCCGCGTTCGGTGTTTGAAGCAGAGGCCTTTGCAGAGCTGGTTCACTCCATCAAGGAATTCGGTGTCCTCCAACCAATTGTGGTTAGACCGCTTGGCAAGGGTTTTGAGCTCATCATGGGTGAAAGACGACTACGAGCTTCAATTGAGGCTGGTCTATTGACCGTGCCGGCTGTAATCCGAGAAACTGCCGACGAAAACATGCTTCGGGACGCGTTGCTTGAGAACATTCACCGCGCAAACCTAAACCCACTCGAAGAAGCATCCGCGTATAAGCAGATGCTGGAAGACTTTGGCACCACTCAGGAGGAGTTGGCCGACAAACTTGGTCGCTCTAGGCCACAGATCACCAACACCCTTCGACTATTGCGCCTCCCGCTTCAGGTCCAGGACAAAGTAGCTTCCGGAGTTCTGTCCGCTGGTCATGCTCGCGCTCTGCTTGGTGCGCCAAATGAGGCAACGATTCTCGAATTGGCGAACCGGGNAATTCGCGAGGGAATCTCCGTGCGCGGTCTTGAGGAGCTGGTTTCTGGCGTCAAGCTAAAGCCAGGCAAGGCCAAAATCACTGCCGGTGGCAGGCAGGACATGCTCAAAGAGCTCTCCGATGACTTGGCCGAGCACCTAAATACAGTTGTAAAGATCAACTTGGGCCGAAAGAAGGGCCAGTTGGTTATTGAATTCGGGAATGTTGCAGATTTGCGCCGGATAATTCAGGACATCAAGGGCCAGAACTAGGCCTTAGCAACACTTCTAGCAAGGGCTGCATAGGTTTCGGACAGCTCATTTCCACTTGCAATTACTGCCTGCGGCAGCAAGGAAGTTTCGGTCATGCCAGGGGTTACGTTAGCCTCGAGGAACCAGATCTTTCCAGATTCGTCGACAATCAGGTCAATCCGGCTCAGGTGTCTAAGGCCGAGAGCCTTATGGGCCACCAGTGCAGTCTCTGCCGCATGATCTAAAACCTGCTGTGGCAGGCGTGCTGGCACGTAGTAATCGGTCTGACCGGGCGTGTAGCGCTCGCTGTAACCAAATTGGCCGGACTCCG
>JGI26088J50261_1001345_pt1 | contig 13409 bp, 12 predicted proteins | sample SaaInl1SG_22_DNA_FD_50261 | JGI IMG/M metagenome (IMG submission 50261)
TGGGAGGAACCTAAGGCTTTTAGAGGACAGACGGGTGCACAAGACAACATTATCCCGACCGCTGATATTGTGAGTGGGGTGATTCATTACTATCCGCAAAATCAACTGACTTCGTATTTGATGGATCTTAGACAATACCGTCCGATGTGTATTCAAAATTTCTTTAAGGAACTCGCCGAACAAATGTCTAAGAAGCCACTAGCACAGCGACTCATCGAAGATGACAACCAAATAGGAATGCAAGGTCTTATGAAGGCCTACGAGGAGATTTATCTATTTAGAAATGGCCACTGGCAGTTTGTGCAGAAATACATTATGCAGAATACGGCTTATCCGAAGGCGACCGGAGGTACACCGATAACTTCGTGGATACCGAACCAAATCAAGGCCGTGTTAAGCGCTATGAAAGATTTGTCAAAGGCGATGCGATCTACTCCAGAATTTTCAATGGAAGAGTGGCAAGAAGGCTATGATAAGAAGGTAAAACTCCTCAACAAGCAATTAGAGATTGTTGCCGTTGAAGCTTTTGATCCTGAGGCAGTCTTTAAACTTAACTTAGAACTAGGATACCAAGACTTTTAGACTTCTGCCGCTTAAGGAGCCTAGCCCTCCGAAGATTCCTCCGACAAGTCCCGTCACTGCAATCAGTGTACCCACACTGCCGTTTAGGGGCAATAAGACAGCGATCTTTTCGGCTAAGATGAAGTCATTCGAACTTGAGATACTGTAGGCTTGAATGGCCCACAATAAACCGATACTCAGTAGAGGTGAGAAGAATACTGAACTTCCTTTAAGACGAATGAAATAGCTGCTAATTGCCGTAGCAATAACAACACCCCACCAAGGAGTAAAACTTTGAAGTAATAGGGCAAGACCGATGCTTAAAAGGCTATGGATTAGAATTCTTTTCATGGTTTTAATTGCGTTGTTGATGTGATTGCACTTGTGGGTTGTGCATTCGGCAGATAAATCAGTTCGTAATAGTCACCGGCTGCCCAAGTGTCAATCATTGAGTCGTAGTAGCGGCTACCAGGATTACCCGATTGTCCGCCCGGATACACTCCCATTGCTTTAGTTTCTGAACTCAGTTCAACGATCATACGCCATGAAGGGCCATGAGTTTTACTGGTTGCATTTACGATGCTTTTGTTACCTCCGATAGGAATGTCAAAACGAGAGAATGCAGGAAGGGCTTGTAAGAGGTGTCCGACTTGAGTGCCCTTATAAGCGGCCCAGTCTAAGGACTTCCCGGTTTTCTTATACGCATCTAGTTTCTTAACGGCTTCTTTGAATGCCAGTCGAGCCAGCGCCGAGGCATCTTCAGTTTCTGAAGTGCTTTTCAGATCAAAGAATGAATGATCAGCGTGGTATTTGGTCAGCCATATCGTCTGGTAGCTATCTGGCAGCTGTAAGGCCAGTTCGCTTCCGATAAGTTCATCCCAAACCATTTTATAATACTCATCCCAGAGTGCTTCAAAAATTGAGGCGCCAATAGCATCGGTATGGTTGTAATAATCCCAAGACGACAAGGTACTATAATAAGCCTCTGAACTAGTATTGACCTCTGGTTCGATCATCGACAAGAAGGTGGGTAAAATCTCTGCAGCCTTTAGGTTGTAGTTGTTGTTGTGAAGGTCTTTGAAGTCTTTTACAGAGAACTTTTCTTTTGATCTGAAGTAGTCGTTGATCACTCGATTGCGATACGTTTCATAGGTTGGGTCATAAACGTAGTAAGGGTAGTTCTCATCGGTCGGATGCTGATTCGCCGAACTCACAAATCCCCTCTCTGGATTACGTACATGCGGATTATGCTCTTGCGGAATAAAGGATTGCCATTCGTTTTGAGGGTTGGTGCCATCCATTACGAATTTGCCTTGCTCATTGAACTTATTGGCAATTTTACCTTGAATCCAAAGGGCAATGTCATTGTCTTTTGATGCGAAAATGAAATTCTGAGCAGGTGCGGTGTAGGTAGAAACTGCTGCCACATACTCCTCGTAGTTTTTAGCACGATTAAGACCTAGAAACGTGTTTTGGTTAGAGTTAGGGAGGTGTCCGATCCACTTCATTGCTAGGTTTTCTCGCCCGTTTCCTTTGAAGGTCTCGTCGTAGGTTATTGGGCCATAATGAGTGTATCTAACGGTGTCTAGAACTGGGCTAGCTCCTTTTACCTTAATGGTTTCAACTACTTCTCGAATGTCGCGCCACTGGTCTCCATATCGATAGCGTTTTTTACTTTCATCTTCGAACTCAATTCGATACCAGTCTTTCACATCTCGGGTTGCATTGGTGACTCCCCATGCGATGTGGTCGTTAAATCCGATAATTACGCCTAGGGCTCCAGGTAGTGTTGCTCCCATTACATTGTGGTCTGGTGCAGAGAGCTGCATTACATACCATATTGAAGGAAGGTTTAGTCCTAAATGCGGGTCATTAGCTAGAAGCGGATTCCCACTTTCTGAATGTTCGGCATCTACCGCCCAGTTATTACTTCCGTTATCAGGGTCTGGTTTTTCTAATACTTCATTTGTTTGAACAATGGCCTTAGAAACTCCTTCAGGACTTTCGGGTCTTTCTACTTTACCGAAGTCACTCCAGTCTCTTTCTCTTGGGATGACCGGGTCTTGATCAGCGATGAAATCGGGAAATAATAGATCGAACGTTTCTCTTCCGAATAGACTTAAGAAGTTGGTGTTTTCGAGATCTCGTCGCGTCCGGCTAGCATATCGGTCATGTACATGAGAAGTAAGGCCGACTTTTCAGGTTGCCAAGTTTCAGGAGCATAGCCCAAAAGTTTGTATTCTAGCGGATACTGCTCAGGAGTCAGCGAAGCAATATAATCGTTAACTCCGTTGCTGTATGCGTATAGTCTTTTGAAAGTACAGGGTCTTTTAGCATTTCGTTGATGGCATTTTGCGCTCCGAACACCATTCCCTTTCTGCGTTGTCCTCGATCATATTCGATGGCCTTTTCTCCGATGATTTCAGAGAGACGTCCGGCCGCAGCGTAGGTCTGAAATTCCATCTGCCATAAGCGATGCATCGCAGTAATGTATCCTTGAGTATGGTAGAGATCTTCGTCGTTTTGAGCGAAAATATGCGGAATTAATTCTGAGTCGTAATGAACGGTCACTTCTGATCGAAGGCCATCTAGTTGCATGGTTGCCTCAGGAGATTCGCTTTGGTCGTTTTGCCAAAAACCCGTTTGAGGGCTCATGAAATTACCTAGGGCAGGTAGTGTTCCCCAGCCACGATTTGCAGCATAAACTAAAAAAAGAGTGAGCGCTGCACTGAATATGAATTTTATCAATTTCATTGAAAGAGCTATTAATAAGGTTCTACAAGATAGTGTTTACGAATTATAGATTGAAGAAGGCGAATACTAATAACAGCGCAAACACCACCATAAACACGATGGATTGTAAGAAGCTAGTCAAGAAGAAAAACAACAAGGTCTTCGGCCAACCTTTCTCAAAGAATCGCTTGAAACTAATGAGATAATAGATGAACCAACTAAACCCTAGAAGGCCTGAAATTAAACTAAACAATGACCAATTGGTGCTTGAGGCTAGCAGTTCGAGGCCTTTTTGAATAAACAGCAGAATGAAAAAACTNGTTGCAATGTGTAANACAAAAATCAAGTGATCAATATACCAGTAGTGTTTTCTTCTAATGAAAANCAATTTTANAATCAGCGCTAGAAGGGGAAGNGTGATGAAAAGTACTTGAGGTAAGCGGTTTAAAATNTCCTCACCAAAGGCCTGAATGAACCCTTTCTGTCCTTCATACTTNTCTTTGATTTGATAGAATTTCTCTACAAATTTCAATTCGAAAGNACTGCTTCGCTCCTCGGGCTTTAAGGTNAGTTGATTGCTCAGATATTCTTCNNAAGACTCNAAATCACTTTCTANATTGACAATCGAATCGCTTTCTCTNATTNGCTTTCCAGCTTCAAGCCCTTCAGAAAACCCTTTCNCAAAGTCTACTNCTTCAGGTGCNGAATCTTCAGGGGGTGATCCAATNGAGATTATATTTCCTTTTTCGTCATCCCCGGCAATATCGATAAGATCTGGATTAGAAAAGGNGCTACTAAATAAAAAGAAGATCGCAGAGGTAAAGAGATAAAACTGAACAGGGTTCACATAGCTGCTCCGCTTGCCCTCCATGTAAGCTAGTGTTAAAGCGGCCGGCTTGCTGAAAAGAAGGCGAATCGATAAAATGAGTCTACCATCGTAATTTAAAAGGCCACTAAAAAACTGACCCAACAATTGCCAGACACTTAGTTTTTGTGGTCGATCTTCTTGACCGCAGCTGCTACAGAATTTACCGGTTAGTGGTGCATCGCAGTTTAGGCAGGTTGTTCGGTTTTCCATTGCTTTAATCGGCCGTTTCGTAAACAGATCGTATNAAGGCCTCAGGTCCTATGAAACCAGTTCCGTAGGTGNCGTCCCATTCTGCAAGAGGTTCTAATTCGATGACTTCTTCAACACTNTTACCTTCATTTCGTAACTCAACAATAAGTTCTCTAAATAGATCGAGTAGATTGGCGTAGTCGACCAACTCTTTTTTATTAGCCGCCTGGCCATGACCTGGGATGATTACGGTTTGATCATCAATCATACTTGCTGCCATATAGAGGTTGGTGATCATGCCGTCGATATCTCCACCTGAGCCTATATCTACATACGGATAGCGACCGTTGAAGAAATTGTCTCCGAGGTGAATCACATTTTCGGTGATGAAGTAATAGAAACTATCTCCGTCAGTATGTGCGTCGTTCACNTGAAAAGCATGGATNTCAGCATCNTCTCGATACCTCAGTTTCATTTGATCAGAAAAGCTGATGGTCGGTAGCGCTTCTATTTCTGCAGGCGGTGTATTTCTTCTAGCTGATTGTTGTCCTGATTTTAATCGATCATAAACGCGATCGTGTGCAATGATGGTAGCTCCTTTTCTCGCGAAATTGACATTTCCTCCCGTATGATCCCCGTGCCAGTGCGTATTTAAAACGTAAGCGATAGGTTTAGGGTTAATGCTTTTAATGGCAAATTCGATTTTGTCGCTCAAAGGTGCGAACTGATCATCGATAATATAGTTTTGATTTTCTCCGGTGACTAAGGCGATATTACCCCCGCTTCCGAAAAGAACATAAACATGGTCAGACACCTTTACGGGTTCGATTTGAACTCCATCAAAATTTCTTTGGGCCACTAAACCAAGGCTTACGGCCGAAAAAATAAACGTGAAAATCGATTTCATATTCGGTATTTTTGGAAAAGTTAGCCATTAATTTTCAGCAAATAAGTGCTCATTATGAAAAACACCTTCTTACTACTTGGTATCGTTTTTGCCATTGTTTCTTGTCAAAAAGTCGAAAAGACCCCAGAAGACCACTCGATCACCACTATCTATTTAATTCGACATGCTGAAAAAGATCGCTCTGATAAAGAGAATAAAGATCCTGAACTCACCGAAGAAGGAAAGCAGCGCGCCGAAAGATGGGCTGAGGTATTAGGCCTCTCTAAAATGGATGCGGTTTATAGTACCAACTATCAAAGAACCCTTCAAACGGCAGCTCCTACGGCCATGCGCAATGGTTTAGAAATTCAGACTTATGAGCCGAACAACTTGAATATTGATTCAATCGCTACGGTACATAAAGGAGAGCGTATTTTAATTGTGGGTCATTCAAATACGACTCCGATGCTTGTGAATCGTGCACTAGGAGAAGAGCGATTTGAATGGATTGAAGATACGGTTAACGGAAATCTATTTGTGCTCACCATCACCTCATCGGCTAAGGGTGTACAGGTGTTGTCGATTGAATGAGCTACTGAATCAATCGATATATTAAAATAGCCGTGCGCCCTGTAAGCGCTTCAAAGGTTTTCAGGTTAACAGTTTCGTTCGGCGTGTGTGCCCCGCTACCCATACTTCCTAACCCACCTAGTGCGGCATCCACATAAGAGGCTGCAAAAGAAATGTCTGCTGCACCTCTTCGTCCTGGGTCATAAGCCTTGACTTCACCTTGACCTAAATCTTGGCTTACTTCACTCAAGAGCTCCAGTAGTTCTAGATTGCCTTCTGTTGGAGGCATTGCCGGATACGAATCTTTGAATTCAATACTTGCCGAGGTTTGAGGGAGATTACCCGTTTCGACGATGGCTCGCATTTTTGCTCTGGCCCGTTCTTTCTGATCTTCGGTAATAAAACGTAAGCCTCCGCGAACTTCGGCCTGTTGAGCTACCACGTTTGTTTTTCCGAATACTTCTGCCTGACCGGTCGTTGCATCGTAATTCATAAAGGTTCCGCCATACAGAATTCCTGGGTTGAAAGTCAGGAGGTCTTCACCTCTAACTTCTTCGTAAAAGGCGTTCAGAATACGACCCATTTCGAAAATTGCACCGGCACCGGTTCGAACTGAGAACACCCCTGAAGAATGCGCGCGCTTGCCTGTAGTAGTTAAATGCCATCCAGAGGCGCCTCTTCGGGCTACTGTAGCATAATCGAATCCGGTAGAAGTCTCATAGCCTAGGGCGATATCGGCATGCTTTGCAGCTTCAATCAGCGAGTGTCTTGAGATTGATAATGGTTTTCCAGTACTTTCCTCGTCTCCGGTAAATATCACCTGAATGTCGGCGTTTTCTAAAACACCAGCCTCTTTAAGTGCTTTAAGTGCATAGAGAATCATTACGTCGCCACCCTTCATATCATTACCTCCTGGGGCTAGTGCAATACTGTCATTGATTTTTTCGAAGGTTTGAAAGGGACTGTTTTCTTCAAATACGGTATCGAGGTGCCCGATCAGCAGCAGTTTTTTTCCCTTAGCACCCGTAGTTTTCGCGATAAGATGTCCCGCTCGATTCATTTCTTCGGGCATGCTTTCCCATTCGGTTTCAAAGCCAATGGCCTCAAACCCTTCATTGAAAACAGCTCCTACTTTTTTAACTCCCTCGAGGTTAAGGCTTCCGCTATTGATATTTACCACCTTTTCTAGAAAATCGATGGCTTCTTCATTATTCGCACTAACGCGTTCAATAATTCGGCGTTCATTGCGATTTAGTTTTTGCGCATGAATCGGTGCCGAAACGCTGAAAAGAAAGCTTAAAACTAGGGTAGTATGAATGAGTTTCATAGATATCGATTATATTCAAGTTATCTAAAACTAAAAAATATATTGCTATGGCTACTTATTCATGTGATTCTTGTGGTATGTCGGTGAACGCCTCTTGTGCTAAATGTGATGTCCCATTAGAAAATGGAATGTTGACTTTAGATGATGGGGCTGAAGTTCAGATCTCATTTTGTCCATCTTGCGAAGGAAAAATCAAGTCTCCACAATGTTGTGGGGCTGACATGAGCTGCTCGATGTAATGAAGAAAATTATTTTTATTGGCGCCATTTTGGCGCCATTTTTCGTTTGTTCACAGCAGCTAGGTACCAAACAGCTAAATCGTTTAACTGAACAGCATTGGCACAAGGGTCTTGATTTGCTGCAAGAAATCGTTGCCGTTCCCAACGACGCCGCGATTGCATCAGATTTAGAAGCAACAGAGCAGTTAATGTCAAAGGCTTTTAGCACTCGAGGTTTTGAATTAGAGCGCCTAGAGACTGATGGTGTACCTCTTTTATTAGCTACTTATGAGCCCAAAAAACGCTTTTCGGGGACCACTCTGCTCTTGTATTTTCATGCAGATGGCCAGGCGGTAGACTCCTCTAGGTGGTTCCAGAATGACCCGTACGAAATTGTCTTAAAGCAGCGTTCTGAATCATCAGAATGGAAAACCCTAGACATTGATTTACTTTCTTCTTCGTATGATCCAAACTGGAGACTATACGGTAGGGCTACCTCGGACGCCAAGGGTCCTATAGCTATGTTTTTAACCGCTTTTGATGCGCTAGCCGCTCAGAATAAGCTCACATCGAACCGAATCAAAGTGGTGATTGATTTGGAGGAGGAGCAAGGCTCTCCATCTCTACCTGATGCCGTTACTCGCCATAAAGAAAAATTGATGGCTGATGCNATGCTAATTTTCGATGGGCCNAGACATGTTTCTAATCGTCCGACCTTAACCTATGGAGCCCGTGGAATCGCTAGTATTACTTTAAAGACTTTTGGCCCAAAGCTACCACAACACAGTGGGCATTATGGCAATTATGCTCCGAACCCAGCGCTTGCTTTATCTCAGCTATTGGCCTCTATGAAAGATTCTGAGGGCAGGGTGCTAATAGAAGGTTATTACGATAACATTGTGCTTAGTGATTACGATAAAGAACAATTGGCAAAGATTCCTGATGACGAGGTTGCTCTTAGAAGCCGGCTAGGTTTTTCAAAGGCTGATAAAGTTGCGGACACCTATCAAGAGAGCCTGCAATATCCCTCGTTGAACATTAGAGGATTNCAGTCAGCTTATGTAGGGGCTTCNGCAAGAACCATTGTTCCTGCGACTGCTACCGCTGAGATTGATGTNCGCTTGGTCCCTGAGTCAGACCCTTATCGCTTGATGAAATTAATTAAGGCCCATATCGAAGATCAAGGTTTTACCGTATTAGATCATGAACCTAGTGATCAGGAGCGTCAACAGTTTGATCGCATCGTGCAGTTGAGCTCTAAAGTCTCTTATGCAGCTTTCAGAACGGATATGAACTCGCCGATCGGAGGTTGGTTACGCACCCAAATGGACCGTGCCGGGTTTGAAAATGTAGTACAACTTCGTCTAATGGGAGGCTCTATTCCTATCTCTCCGTTCGTTGAGGCTTTAGGAATTGATGCGGTGATTATCCCGACAGTAAATGCCGATAACAATCAGCATAGTCCTAATGAGAATATCCGTTTGGGCAATTTCAGAGAAGGAATAACGACGATGCTCAGTCTTCTTAGCGCCCAGGGCTTATAGGGAGAACTCTATAATATTGGCGATCTAAATAGGTGGTATGGTATTCATCCCATAGGCTGGCATGTCTATGATCGCTAAGCCCAGAAGCGGTGGCCCCCCAAGCTCCAGAGTTAATCAAAATTTCTGATCGCTCAAGGTTGCTTTCTAGATTTGCCGACTGGTAATCAATGTAGTAATAGAATTCTCCTTTGAACTGATTAGTCGCTGCTTCACTGATGAAACGTGAAGCCGTCAAATGGTCAGAGTGATCGTCTACATTTAAGTCTTCGCTGAGTTCACTGAGGTGTATTTCTAATTGAGTTCCTGTGTGAGCTGTAGCAATCAATTCTTTTAGGGTTCCCAATAGATCTTCCTTATTGGTGTAAGTAGTGCTTTGGTCAATGGCTTTAAAATCGACTACTTGTCGATTGTAGAACTTCTCGAGGCTTTTTTGTTGGTGTAATTCAAATCCAGAACCNTCCCCGTTCCCGTCAGGAAGTCGAAGAAAATAAACTACCGTGTTGTGATAGGTATANGTAAGTATCGGATGGTTTCTAATCAAGGTAATCGATCGACTCATCTCATCGCCAATTTTTGATCGATCCTCTGCGGTGTTTGACAGGAACCGAACCGCTCTTAAGGCACCTTCTTCTCTTGCTTTGTAAAAGGCATCGTTACCCATTCCATAGCCAGCGTCTCCTGCGGTAAGATGAATGATCACGGTCTTGTCTTCAGAGCTCTGAATACTGTTAGCGACATTAGGATTCATGAACAGTTGCCAATCATCTTGGTGAGCTACGCCAAACACTCTCGTAGTTTGGGCTGAGAGTAAATTGACACCTAGTAATAAAGTAAAAGCGATAGCGAACTTAATTTTCATGAACCCAAGTTTAGTACAAAACGAAGATACACAAGATGTTCAAGGCGGTCAATGATGAAAAAATTGAGACTATTGAAAATTTTGGATATTGTANNATATATNTAATTAAAATATTGAAANTCAATTAATTAAAACATAAAATATCATTTGAAAATAACATTATGTTTTAGACGGCGAATGCAAGCCCTCTTTCGAGCGGTATTTTTACNTGTTAGAAATAATGAAATAGATGAGTACCCTATTGAATAAATATAGTCAGGCGGTTAGCCAGGATCCAACCCAGCCCGCAGCGCAAGCAATGTTACATGCCATTGGGTTAACCAAAGAAGATTTTAAAAAGCCTTTCGTCGGTATTGCGAGTACCGGTTATGAAGGTAATCCTTGTAATATGCATCTGAATGACCTATCGGTGGTTATTAAAGAGGGTGTTCAAAGTGCAGATCTTGTAGGCCTAATTTTCAACACCATTGGTGTGAGTGATGGGATCTCTATGGGAACTCCAGGCATGCGTTTTTCATTGCCTTCCAGAGACGTAATTGCCGATTCCATTGAAACGGTTGTGCAGGCCATGTCTTACGATGCGGTTATTCCTGTGGTAGGATGTGATAAAAATATGCCGGGTGCGCTTATGGCGATGCTTCGATTGAACCGTCCGAGTATTATGGTTTACGGAGGTACTATTGCCTCTGGATGTCATAACAGTAAAAAATTAGATGTCGTATCTGCCTTTGAAGCTTGGGGAGAGAAAGTTGCTGGTAAGATTGATGAGGCTGAGTTTAGCGCTGTGGTTGAAAATGCTTGTCCGGGAGCTGGAGCTTGTGGTGGTATGTATACTGCAAATACGATGGCTTCTGCTATTGAAGCCCTAGGAATGACGCTTCCATACAACTCTTCGAACCCTGCGGTTAGCGTTGACAAAAAAGAAGAATGTGAGCGTATAGGTGCTGCTGTTAGAAAATTAATCGAGCTTGACCTGAAGCCAAAGGATATCGTTACTCGTAAATCCATTGAAAATGCAGTTCGACTGATTGCTGTATTAGGAGGTTCTACGAATGCGGTTCTTCACTTTTTAGCGATTACTAGAGCGGCAGAAATTGATTTTACCATTGATGATTTTCAAACACTGATGGATAAGACCCCATTCTTGGCTGATCTTAAACCTAGTGGAAAGTACTTAATGGAAGACTTACATCGAGTAGGAGGTGTTCCTGCAGTACTGAAGTTTATGTTAGAGAATGACATGTTGCACGGCGATTGTATGACGGTAACAGGAAAGACTTTAGCAGAAAACCTAAAAGATGTTCCTTCGCTAGAGGCGGGTCAAGATGTGATCTATCCGGTCAATCAACCGATCAAAGACTCGGGTCACATTCGAATTTTAAAGGGTAACCTTGCTCCTGAAGGAAGTGTTGCAAAAATTACGGGTAAAGAAGGCCTTCAGTTCAAGGGACCTGCACGTGTTTTTGAAGGAGAGTATGCGGCAAATGATGGTATTCGAAACGGAGAGGTACAACCAGGCGAGGTAGTGGTGATTCGTTATGAAGGCCCTAAAGGGGGACCAGGAATGCCTGAAATGCTTAAGCCTACCGCTGCAATTATGGGAGCCGGACTCGGAAAGTCGGTGGCGCTGATTACTGATGGACGTTTCTCTGGAGGCACCCACGGATTCGTAGTAGGACATATTGTTCCTGAAGCTCAAGAAGGAGGTCCTATCGCACTGATCGAGAATGGAGATATTATTGAAATTAACGCCGAAGACAACACCTTAAATGTTCACTTGAGCGATGAAGTTCTTGCCGAGCGTGCTAGTAAGTGGAAACAACCTCCTTACAAATTCCAAAGTGGGGTTTTATACAAATACATTAAAAATGTCTCAACAGCCTCTAAAGGTTGTGTGACCGATTTATAAATGAAAGAAAAAGCTATGCATATAAGTGGAGCTGAGGCGGTTATTCGCTGCCTTCTCGCAGAGGGTGTAGATCTTATCTACGGATACCCAGGAGGTGCGATTATGCCCGTGTATGATGAGTTGTACAAATTTCAAGACGATCTGCACCATGTGCTTACCCGTCACGAGCAAGGTGCTACTCATGCCGCTCAGGGTTACGCCCGAACATCAGGAAAGGTTGGAGTAGCAATTGCTACCTCAGGGCCTGGAGCAACCAACTTAATTACCGGTATTGCCGATGCGCAAATTGATTCAACCCCAATGGTTTGTATCACGGGTCAAGTAGGTTCGCATTTGTTAGGTTCTGATGCCTTTCAAGAAACAGATATTATCGGAATTTCAACTCCAGTCACTAAATGGAATTATCAGGTTACTGAGGCAAAAGAGATTCCTGAAATTCTAGCTCGTGCTTTTTATATCGCGAGATCTGGACGACCAGGACCTGTTCTTGTCGATATTACGAAAGATGCTCAATTCGGTATGCTTGATTTTGAGTATAAGCCGTGTACAGGTATTCGAAGCTATAAGCCGGTTCCAACTTTAGATCAAAGTCAAGTAGAAGCAGCCGCTGAGGCGATCAATAAAGCGAAGCAACCCCTTATTGTTTGGGGGCAAGGGGTAATTCTTGGTAACGCTGAGGCTGAATTCAAGGCCTTCGTAGAGAAGTCAGGTATTCCTGCGGTTTGGACAATCCTAGGTCTTTCAGCACTGGAGACTTCACATCCGCTTAATAAGGGGATGGTAGGAATGCATGGAAACTACGCGCCTAACCTGCTCACTCAGGAATGTGACGTGCTTATCGCTATAGGTATGCGATTCGATGATCGTGTGACCGGTAGATTAGACGCTTACGCCGCTCAAGCTGAGGTAGTACACCTCGAAATTGATCCGGCAGAGATCGATAAAAACGTTCATGCCGATTACCCGGTACTAGGTGATTGTAAGCAAAGCCTTGCCGCACTTACTGAACTTGTAGCTCCGAAAAAATTGGATTCTTGGTTAGCTCGCTTTGACGAATTATACGCCAAAGAATACGAGGTAGTTATTGAGAAAGATACAAAGCCAACCAAAGAAGGTTTAACCATGGGAGAGGTGATCGTTGCAGTGAATAAGGCAGCGGGTTCTGATGCCATTATTGTAACCGATGTAGGACAACATCAAATGATCGCTTGTCGATATGCAGAATTTGTGAGATCGAAGAGTAATGTAACCTCAGGTGGTTTAGGTACCATGGGATTTGCTTTACCTGCTGCCATTGGTGCTAAAATGGGAGCTCCCGATCGACAAGTAGTTGCAGTGATTGGTGATGGTGGTTACCAAATGACCATTCAAGAGTTAGGTACGATCTTTCAAACGGGTGTAGCGGTTAAAATCCTAGTACTCAATAATGAATACTTAGGAATGGTTAGACAGTGGCAACAGCTATTCTTCGATCGTCGTTATGCTTCGACTGAGATGACCAACCCTGACTTTGTTACTATCGCTAAAGGATATCATATCCCGGCTCAGAAGGTAACCGAGCGTAAAGACTTGGCGGCTGCTATTGAAGAAATGATTAACGCAGAAGGCCCATACTTCTTAGAGGTTGCGGTTGAAAAGGAAGACAATGTATTCCCAATGATTCCGACAGGGGCTTCACTTAATGAAATTCGTTTACAGTAATGACAACCACTTATACTATTTCGATTTATTCAGAAAATAACGTT
>JGI26088J50261_1001348_pt1 | contig 13380 bp, 12 predicted proteins | sample SaaInl1SG_22_DNA_FD_50261 | JGI IMG/M metagenome (IMG submission 50261)
AGCGCGTCCGGATGTTCGTGCGTCGTAAAAGTATGGGGGCTTTTAAAACTGGCGAGAACAGTGATAGCACAGTTACCATTAGCACTCCAATGGGACAGACGACATTGCGCTGGTCTTCAGGTCAGGTGCCAAATGCTATGGGGTTTGCAGATTCCACCCTCTTTGGTGGGCTATTGGACAACTTTCAGAATTCACTTCCTTGGTCTGCGCAGTTAACTCAGCTTGAGTTAGACAGTATTATTCGTTCGCAACTGCAACAGAATGGGGTTCGAACGGAGCCAAAATGGGCCATTGTGGAGAACGGTTATCTAAGCAATCTAGTTTCAGAAGAATTTGATCCAAACCTAACCACATTTAATTATGTGCTTGCAGAAAGCTTCTTTGGTCCAACGCGGCAGCTGTTGCTTTACTTTCCTTCAGAGAAATTCTATTTGGCCAAGAGAGTTTATATGTCTCTCATAGCTTCCCTGCTCTTTTCTACCGTAATCTTAGTGGCCTTCTTTGGTGTTCAGCGTCAAGGGCGTAAACAAAAGCGCTTAGCCGATGTCAAAAGCGATTTTATTAATAACATGTCGCACGAGTTCAAGACACCATTGGCAACAATAAATCTTGCGGTAGATGCGCTGTTGAAGAATGGCGATAAAATGACNGCTTCTCAAATGGAGAGCTATTTGAGTATAGTCAAGAAAGAGAACAAGCGCATGAATGCCCAGATGGAGAGTGTTTTGCAGATGTCGATGATGGATAAGGAAGAATTGACCTTGGACAAATCGTCTATGAATATTGCAGAAGTATTAGGTGAGGCTGTTCATCACTTCAAATTGGCCGTGGAAGAAAAGCAGGGTTGGATTGATCTGAATATTGCCGCTGGTGAGTATGCTTACATTGGTGATAGAACCCAATTCAAGAGTGCATTAACGAATTTGATTGACAACGCTGTCAAGTATAGCGACGGTACGCCGATGATTAGTGTTCAATTGACCCAAAGTGAAACGGACTTTACTATTTTGGTGAAGGATCGTGGTATTGGAATGGATGAGGATACCTTAAATCAGGTATTTGATCGATTCTACCGTGCTACTAAGGGAAATATACACGATGTGAAAGGACACGGATTAGGCTTGTCTTTCGTTAAAGAAATCATCGAGAAGCACGACGGCACCATCACCGTTGATAGTAAAGTAGGAGAGGGTACCACCTTTAAAGTAACTATTGAAAAGAACCTTTGACATGAATAAGCAACGCATACTATTGGTAGAAGACGATACCAACTTTGGAAACCTTCTTCGCGACACTCTTTCGTTTAATGACTTCGAAGTGGATCTGGAAAGGGACGGAGTTCAAGGACTTCGAGCGTATAAGCAGGGCGAATATGACCTCTGTATATTCGATATCATGATGCCTAAAAAGGATGGCTTAACCCTTGCTACAGAAGTTAAAGCTATTGATAATGGCCAGCCTTTGATCTTCCTAACGGCAAAGGGGCAGAAGGAAGATATTATCGCCGGTTACAGTGCCGGTGCAGATGATTACTTAGTGAAACCTTTCGACACGGATGTTTTGCTTTACAAGATTCAGGCGATTATAGGAAGAAACCTAGCGGATGTTGAAGAAGAACCGGATGAAATTCAAATTGGCACCCTAGTTTTTAAGCCAAAGATTCGTCAACTGCTCTATAAGGACAACGTAACTAAGCTAAGTCCTAAGGAATGCGATTTATTGAAACTTCTAGCTGCGCATAAAAATCAGCTTCTACCTAGATCTAAGGCGTTGCTAAAAATCTGGAAGGAGGATAATTATTTTACGGGTAGATCCATGGATGTTTATGTGGCAAAGCTTCGAAAATACCTGAAAGTGGATGAGAGTCTGCGCATAGAAAATGTGCATGGTGAAGGTTTTCGATTAGTACAGGATTAGGTCCTGCGTGGCCCGGGATTTACGTGTTTTCCTAGAATTCGTCGAGCCTCTACCTTAGTCCGCTTCTCTTTTCGTTTCGAGTAAAGGGCATCACTTGCTCGCTTTCTATTCTTTGATAAATCCACAACTGGCTCAAGGGGATAGGAACCTGTCTTGTAGCCTTGCATCACTAATTCCATCGGAGGTATTTTCCATGGTTCATGGATATATGGAGCGGGTATTTGAAAAAGTTCCGGTACCCATTGCTTGATAAATTTGCCTTTTGGATCGTGATCTTGGCTTTGTTTAATAGGGTTATAGATACGAATAGTATTTACACCGGTATACCCACTTTGCATTTGGAATTGGGCATAGTGAATTCCTGGTTCAAAGTCGGTAAACAGTGAGGCCAAGTAATCTGCCCCTGGTTTCCAAGGAAGCCATAGATATTGGCTGTAAAAGCTAACCACCATGGCACGCATTCTAAAGTTCAAATAGCCTGTGGCAGTTAAGCATCGCATGCATGCATCCACAAGTGGAATTCCTGTTTTTCCTTCTTTCCAGGCATTGAAAAGATCCTCGTTCCATTCTTTACTCTGATCGATATCCGTATACGCTCTGTTGATGGGTAAAAACTCATATTCCCATTCGCTCTCGAACTTTTGAATGAAGTGTGCCTGCCAACGAAGTCGGTCCGCAAAAGCCCGGATATTGCGTTTGGAGCCTGGGATATCCGTATGTTCCATTATTTGAACGAGTTGGCGAATACTTATATTTCCCCAAGCAAGATGCGGAGATATTCGGCTGCAGCCCTGTCGAGATTCCTGGGGCTTAGATATGCTATAGGCGTAGCGGGCGATACGCTTGGTTAAGAAGCTCTTAATAATCCCGTGTGCCCGCCGTTCACCGCCTTTTTGGAAAAATGGGTGTTCTTCAAATTTACTTTGATATTCAGGGATATTCATCTCTTTTGTAAAAGCACGAGAAGCAATCTGTTTGAGATCCGTTTGGATCAGTGGTTGAGCTGCGTCATGATGCCATTTGCTCATCCAGTCCCTTCGGTTTCGTAGGCCACGTCGCACACCATTAGCATCTGCTTCGAGCCAAGGGATGTTTCTTGATTTTAGCAATTTCGATATACGTATGTCGCGGTCAAAGGTGTGCTTGATGCCGGTCTCCTTGTGGCTTAAAACGCGAACTACGTCAAACTCAGTAGTGATGTGCTTGAAGAAATCGATGGCCTCACAATTATACAAGAACACGCTTTTTTGACCGAGCTGCTGATTGAGGTCTTCTATAGAATCTACAATGAAGCGAACATGACGTTCATTGTATTGAATTTGAGAAAACAGTGAAGGTTCATATAAGGAAAAATAGAGGGTAGGAACATCAAGCTCCGTACTCTGAAACACTGGTAGATGATCAAACCAGCGCAGATCCCGTTTGAACCACACTAATTGAATCTTCTCTCTCACTAAAAACCNTATTTGGAAGCGCTTGGATAGGGAATATGCTTACTGTCTGACNCTATTCCGGTATACTGCTGTAATCCAATAGCTAATGTGGGAGATTGCTTGAACAAAACTCTTCCTTGATCACAGACCTGAACATCATTGCCAAGGCCAATGTTTTGGATTTTGCCAACAGTATAAACACATCCATTATTCAAAGTGAATTCTTCAATGAACTCGAGCTCTATGGCATATAAAAATGTCGTAGGAAGCGGATGTGGCCAATCTTGTCGCTTTTTATAATTCTCGCCAACTATCTCTAGTTCAAAAATACCCTCAGGCGCATTCATACTCACTTCATGCACAATAGCCGATTTTGACAACGGCATACATACAAGGGAAATTTTTCCCTCGTTTCTGTAGTTCGAAAGCGTGTGTCTTTTGCCATTGTCCGGTCGGAACAAAATGCTCATTTGGGCCGGATTTGCGCCCACATGAGTGATATTGGATAGGGTAGCGGCGTTAAATCGGCCTCTGTCATCCTCAGTGATACCAATAAAGGCAGTTCGAATACCAGAAAGGCTATTAATTAGCGAGGTTCGGAATCGTTTTTCAAGGCCGTTAATCTCGGCGGCGGTTATAGTTTTCATGAATTAAAGCACACTTTGGCCACCGTCTATATGAACGATTTGACCGGTCATCCAAGAGGCTTTGTCGCTCAACAAGAAGGCCGTCATCTCAGCGATATCAGCGGCTTCTCCAACGCGTTTCATAGGATTATTATCGCCTAATGCAGCCTTTTTCTCTGGCGTGCTCAAAAGTTTACCGGCAAGTGGAGTGTCTGTTAATGAAGGTGCGATACAATTGATTCGAGCCTTCGGCGCCCATTCAGATGCAATTGCTCTAGTCAATCCTTCGATGGCTCCTTTTGACGCACTTACAGTGGCATGGAAAGGCATACCTCTTTGAACAGCAACGGTAGAATAGAGGACCACTGAGGGAATACTTTCTTTATTGAAATTCTTGTAAGCTGCCTGGAGCGCTTTCACAGCACCCATTACTTGCAGCTGAAAGTCCGATTCAAAGACCTCCGGTTTCAATCCTCGGAATGGCTTTAGATTGATAGATCCCACGCTATACACTAGGCCGTCAATATTCTCTGGCATTTTGTCGTCCCATTCGTCTTCGAGAACATCGAACTCTTCCCATTCAATGGTGTGCGCGGGGCCTTCATAAGGAGTTCTGCTAAAGACAGTGACTTGGTGTCCTTCTGCCGCTAAAAGCTCTGCCGTTTCTTTTCCGATTCCCTTGCTGCCGCCGATGATTACGTAATTCTTCATGTTTAGTCTAATGTTCTAAGATTCTAAACGCATTTTTATTGTGCAGGTTCAGATTAATGACGGAAAATGGTAGGTTCTGTCGTAATTTCAAGCACCACAACTCAAAACCATGACAGAGAACATCACCCTAGGAGCAACACCACTGAGCTTTCATCAGTACGAGATAATTGCTGAAGGCAAAGCACATTTAACTTTAGACCCTGTCGCTGCCGAACGTATATCTCATTCGAGGGCATTTCTCGAGGAGCGCACAAAAACGAGAAAAACACCTATTTATGGTGTGAATACAGGCTTTGGAGCACTATGCAATGTAGTTGTAGGCGAAGAGGATTTAGGTAAACTTCAAACCAACCTGGTTCGTTCCCATGCTTGTGGTGCTGGGGCCGAAATAGATCAGAAGCTTGGTCGATTAATGATGGCACTCAAAGTGCAAAGTTTTGCCGTAGGAGTGAGTGGTATTCGTCTAGAGGTGGTAGAGCAAATAATTACCATGTACAATAGCGGAGTAGTACCTGTAATCTATGAATTAGGTTCTTTAGGTGCATCCGGTGATTTAGCGCCACTTGCACACATGTCGCTGCCCTTACTCGGTGAGGGAGAAGTTTGGCTTAATGGAGAAAAGATGAACACTATTGCTGCCTTATCTGAGCTTGGCGGTAAGGGTTGGAAGACTATGGAATTGGCCTCCAAAGAAGGTCTTGCTCTTTTGAACGGTACTCAGTTCATGTCTGCACATGGGATCTATGCACTCATTCAGGCTAGAAGAATAGATTTCTTCGCGGATCAATTGGCTGCATTATCCACCCTTGCATATGACGGAAGAATAGAACCTTTTACTCCGGGTGTGCATTTGACTCGACCACACGCCGGTCAAATTTTGACTGCTGAGCGTCTATTGAATTGGTTGGAACCTTGTCAGGCTATGCACCGAGAAAAAGAGCATGTGCAAGATCCTTACTCTTTTAGGTGTGTACCGCAAGTACACGGTGCTTCCAAAGGTGCCATTAAACACATGATGGAAGTATTTGAAGTAGAAGTAAACGCAGCAACAGATAACCCTGTGGTTCTCAGTGAACAGGGCAGAGTGATCAGTGCTGGAAACTTCCACGGTCAGCCGCTTGCATTAGCCCTAGATTATGGAGCTTTGGCTATCCACGAATACGGATCCATTTCAGAGCGCCGCACCTACCAATTGATATCAGGAAGGCGCGGTTTACCGCCATTTTTAGTAAAGAACCCGGGGATTAATTCAGGGCTTATGATTGCTCAATACACTGCGGCGAGTATGGTAAGTCAAAACAAGCAATTGTGTACACCAGCCTCGGCGGATAGTATAGAGAGCTCTAACGGACAAGAAGATCATGTGAGTATGGGTGCTAATGCTGCCACGAAGCTTTTGAAAGTGGTAGACAATGTCTACGGCATTTTGGGCGTAGAGCTTTTGAATGCAGTTCAAGCACTTTGGATACGCGGTGAGGAGGTAGAAGGGGAGCTCGGTGAACTTTTCAATGATTTCCTTGCCATTAGCCCTGCGATTGAAGAGGACATCTATTTGCATGATCGAATGGAATTGGCCAAAAACTTCCTTAAAACTCGTGTGCTTGAAGAGCGTACTATACTTTTGTAGACCAATTAAACACGTATGAGTCAAGATCCTTGGAAAGGCCTTCGCGAGAAATTAGAAGACCGCAAATGGCCTGCAGTTTATCTTTTTAAGTTTATTGTTCCGGCTGAAAATCAAAAGGTTGCTCAAACTGAAGCTTTGTTTGATGCAGAGACCGCACAGATTGAATTGCGCAAGAGTAAGACAGGAAAATTCGTATCAGTAAGTGCTAAAGAGATGATGATGGATGTAGATTCCGTGATTGCTCGTTACGAAGAGGCTGTGAAAATACCAGGGTTAATGGCATTGTAGGCTATTTCCAGCCTTCATATACTCCTAATCCAAAAAGCGCATAATCCAGCCGAGCAGGGTCTTCAGGCGAAATTTTTCGAACAGCAGTATCTAGTTCCATTACGGCTTTCCAATCGCTTTGTTTGCGCTTTAGTAGCCCAAGACTTCTCGCCACTCTGCCGCTGTGTACGTCAAGCGGCAAGGATAACAAAGCTGGGTCTATGTCCCAAATTCCAAAGTCAATGCCTTCTTTATTTGAACGCGCCATCCATCGAGAATACATCACCATTCTTTTACAAGCGCTGCCCTTAGTAGGGTCTCCAAAGTGCTTTGCAGCTCGTGGCGGAAGACCATTATTTAACAGGTAGTGCTTGAAGGCTGTAAAAGACGCACCGAGATGATGGTTCGCGTCTAGATACTGAGCGAAGAAAGCACCAATATTATCATATTCTGTGTAGAGCTTTTGAAGCGCTAATACCAATCCTTGGATGTCCTCTGCCTTAAAGGTTCGATGGATAAAGCCTTCAAAACTGTCTAAATCACTTTTACTAGCGCCTTGGACAAATTCCCAAGGGGCATGGTCCATGCGGTCTATTAAATCTTCACTTTTTGCAATAATGGTCTTGCGTTGTCCCCAGGCTAGCGTAGCAGCGATTAAGCCGCTAATTTCAATGTCCTTTGGGTCTGAAAACTTATGTGGGATTAAAATGGGGTCTTCGGCGACGAAGCTGCGCTTAGCGTACTGATCCGCTTTTTCGAGGAGAAATTCGCGTAACTCGGCTTTTTTCAATTTCATGAATTAGCCCAATTTTCCGTCAACCATGGTCCATTTACTCTTGCCAAGTGCTGCAAGTTCAGCATTATGGGTAACAACGACTATAGTTTGACCCAATTCCTCGTTTAGCTTGACCAATAATTCATGCACAGATGCCGCGTTTGCACTATCAAGATTACCCGTAGGCTCATCTGCTAATAACAACTCGGGTTCGTTGATCAGCGCTCGTGCTATGGCGACTCGCTGCTGCTCGCCACCGCTCATTTCATTCGGAAGATGATTGGCTCTATGCGCTATTCCTAAAAGATCCATAAGCTCTTGCGCCTTTGTTGTGGCACCGCTATCCATCTTACCGCCTATCCATCGTGGGAGAGTGATATTTTCTAAAGCCGTTAACTCCGGTAGTAAGTTGTGGAACTGAAATACAAGACCGATGTGGGAATTACGGTAGTTATTCAACTCTTTTTTAGAGAGATTTTCTAGGGACACCTCGTTGAATGAAATCGATCCGCTATTGTAAGAGTCTAAGCCGGCAATGAGATGCAAAAGCGTGCTCTTTCCTGCGCCTGAAGCACCAACTATAGTGATAAAGTCGCCCTTTGTGATACGTCCATTAACACCCTTTAGAACTTCAGTCGTACCGTACGATTTGTGGAGTTGTCCTATTTCAATCATCTAGCGCAAGGTAGCTGATTTCTTGATTTGAGCATAATCAAGGAAATACACTAAACGCAGTGAGAAGAAATTATCAGCAGGAAGACCGCTAAGACTTTGGATGTTCTGCAGATAACCGAAGTCTACGGCATCGTCGGAATTGGCCAAGGATGCTCTGTAAAGCAGGTTCAATTCTCTGCCCGGGGCAAACCACAGGACATACTTTAGATCAATGTTAAAGAAGTTGATGCGCAGGGTAGGGTCGCTATAGGCTTCAGAAGGCTTCAGGCTCCCATCTTGATTCAAGTGGAAGATGTTTTCATTTTCAATTCTATTCCAGCTGTGTCTCAAATCTAGAGTTAGATATGAATTGGGGCCAAACAAGTATTGTCCGCGAAGTATTTGTTCAAAGTTTCGACGCTGTCTAAGTGCCATACCAACAGAATCTGCGCTGATGGTCTGTGCCCAGCCTATCTGGTGGTTATTGCCCATCTCAAATTCTGCTCGCAGATTAAATTGATCGTTGATTCTACCAATGATTTCAACTTCGCCATACCTTCCTCGTGCGCCCCAGTCGGCCCACCACCATTGTCCCCCACGTAATTCAAGAGCTAGAGGCTTGCGGAAATCCGTGCTCAGCCATGCGTTGTGCCAGAAAGATGCGGGGTTTACTCTGTATCGTCCCCAAACTCGTGCATCATAGAAATCATATTCTTCAGGACGAGTTTCAACATTGTAGCCAAAGGCAAAAAAACTTTTGGTCAAACCAAAGAAGCTGTATTCGACATGAAAACGTTCGAAATCGCCACCTTCAAAGAGTCTGTTGTACTGAATGCCCACACGGTGCCGTCTTCTGAGAAAGTATTCATTGGGTGCCAGTAAATTGTGACTAACCCTAAAGCGTTGGTGGAATTTGTTTCCTCGAGCTTGGAAGCCAAGATCATTTGGATCGAAGGTGTTAGAAAGCACTTCTAAACTATGATCCCAACGCCATGCGCCAGTTTGTTTGCCCATGTCCCATGCACCTGCTAAACCAGCGTAATTATCATCCGTGTCATAAATGCTTGATCTACCCAGTGCTCCGTTGAAATAGTGGCTGTTTTCCCAGAAATTCAGGTTTCCTGTAATAGCGGTAACGTTTGCATCCCTAGCGCTACCTTCAGTGTTCATCCGTGTTACGTTGGTGTTGATCAATCCGATNGAACTGTTCCCACCAANTCTTTGATCCACGGCAGTCACATTATAATTGGTCAATGGCTCAGTCAATATCTCAACGGCATTTCCCAATGAATCGGTTCCCTTAATAAAGTTTGCCGCAGTAATGGCGTTAAGAAAACCTACGCTTAAATTTTTATCAGTTGTTCCTGTGAGCTTTGTGGCATTGAGCATCCGAGTAAAGCTCTGCGTAGTATTGCTCAAATCTCCAAGGTTAGCGTTGGTGAAGTTCTTTGGGTTTCCACCAATTCTTCTGCTGTAAAACAGGTCCGCTTTATTAAATAGATTGACGCCTTCAGTAAAGAATTGACGGTTTTCATCAAATTGGCGTTCAAAGGCCTCGAAATTCACGAATTGCTCATCGAAAGCTACTTGAGAGAAATCAGGCAACAAGGTCATGTCAAGAGTGAAGCTTTTGTTTAAGCCGATTTTGATATCTGCTCCGCCCGCACGGGTCATTCGCCAATCCGTATCTCCAGATTTTTGTAATCCTCCCGTGATGTTTGGACGAAGGCTGATTCGAACGGGTGGGTCAATGACATTAATGCCTGTAAGTAGACCACTTTGTAAGCTTTCGTTATCAAAATTTCTATCAATAGGATTCCAGCTATACATGGTTCTATCGCTTCGGATAGAACGCTTGATATTAAATCCCCAAGCTGGAGGCTTCGTACCGGCGCCTCCTTGAGGAATTCGCAATACCTGGTAGGGAATGTAGATCTCAAAGCTCCATTGGTACTCCTCTTTGACCACGGCGCTCCACCAAACAGCATTCCAGCTACCGTCCTCATCATTGTCACTGGTTTGACGAGAGTCGCCTTGCACGCCTGCAGCACTCAGGTAAAAATTAAAGTCATTGGCCCCGTCATTAAACGGGTTGATGATAAGATGAATCCAATCAGTATTGGCATTTACGCGGTCACGAGGCGTTAATTGGGATAAAATGGGAGAGCGTTCATCTTTTAGGACCCCAGCGAAATAGATTCCTTCTTGCGTATAGAAGATGCGCAGATCACTTTCAATACCTGCAGCTGGGGTTGCCGGCTCAGGGAAATATTGATCCAATTCATTGATTTGAGCACTCTGTGCCCATTCGGCCTCATCGAGAACACCATTAACTTTGATATTCACCTTTTGAAACTCAGGTACCTCAAGACTTTTCTTTTGTGTATTCTGTGCGAAGCCTAATAGGGAAGTGGCTACGGCTAAACAGGTTAGGATGTATTTGGTCATAGGGCGCAAATATCGGTATAAAGACGCATATATCGATTTAACAACATTAGAGGTTGTTTATGTTCAAGATTCGAGGTCTGTACCCTAAATTTGTACGCAAATCAAGGAAAACTATGAACCTTCACGAATATCAAGGGAAAGAGATTTTAGCAGGTTACGGAGTACGTATCCAGCGCGGTAAAGTAGCTCAAACTCCAGCAGAGGCTGTAGAGGTTGCAAAGCAATTAACCGATGAGACAGGTACCTCATGGTACGTTGTTAAAGCACAGGTACATGCAGGTGGTCGCGGAAAGGGCGGCGGTGTAAAGCTTGCAAAAGGTATCGATAAGGTTGAAGAAGTAGCTGATAGCATCATTGGTATGCAGCTCGTTACTCCTCAAACTTCGGCAGAGGGTAAGAAGGTGCACCAAGTATTGGTTGCTGAAGATGTATACTACCCTGGCGAAAGTGAAACTTCAGAATTCTACATGTCAGTTTTGTTGAACCGTTCTACAGGTCGCAATATGATCATGTATTCAACGGAAGGTGGTATGGACATTGAGACTGTGGCTGAAGAAACGCCACACTTGATTTTTACTGAAGAGATCGATCCAAAAGTCGGTTTGACTGGATTCCAAGCTCGCAAAGTAGCTTTCAACCTAGGTTTGAGTGGTGCAGCGTTTAAGGATATGACCAAATTTGTAACGGCGTTGTACAAAGCATACGAAGGTGCGGATGCATCATTGTTTGAGATCAACCCAGTACTAAAAACATCAGACGATAAAATCTTAGCTGTAGATGCAAAGGTGACTATTGACGATAACGCATTGTACCGTCACAAAGACATTGCTGAGATGCGCGATACTCGCGAAGAGGACGCTACGGAAGTAGAAGCTGGCGAAGCTGGTTTGAACTTCGTAAAGCTAGACGGTAATGTTGGTTGTATGGTGAACGGTGCAGGTCTTGCAATGGCTACTATGGACATTATTAAGATGGCAGGTGGTAACCCAGCAAACTTCCTAGATGTAGGTGGTACAGCAGATGCAGCTCGTGTTGAGCAAGCGTTCCGTATCATTTTACGCGACGAAAACGTAAAAGCCATTTTAGTGAACATTTTCGGTGGTATTGTACGTTGTGACCGCGTTGCTCAAGGTGTCGTTGATGCTTACAAGAACATGGGCAACATCAACGTACCAATCATTGTACGTCTTCAAGGAACGAACGCTGAGGAAGCGAAGAAATTGATCGACGAGAGTGGACTAGAAGTACACAGCGCGATTGCATTGCAAGAAGCTGCTGACTTGGTTCAAGAGTTGGTATAAGTCCAAAGAGATAATCTTAAATTAGCCCCGAGCACAAGTGCTCGGGGTTTTTTATGTCCTTAGATTTTATTTTAGAATGGAGCGCCACGCTGCTGAGTCTGATTTTTCTTGTTGGAATCATTCAGAGAAAGGTTTGGGCATGGCCAGCAGGTACCTTATCTAGTGCCTTGTCCGTTCTGTTATTCTACAGAATAGGCCTGTATGCGGAAACCGGACTCTACGTGTTTTATGTTCTAATGGGGTTTTACGGTTGGTTCCAATGGAAGAAGAGTACATCTGAAACAGAGGTAGAACTCGTTGATATTTCCCAAAGAATACAGCTTCTCGCACTACTTGGCATTCCAATAGCACTCATTTTAGGCTACGGATTGAACGCTTTGCCCGGCGTTAGTTTTGCTTATTTCGATTCATTTACTACCGTCTTTGGATTATGGGCTACTTGGCAGGAAACCAAACGAATACGCACTGCTTTCCATTATTGGATCCCGTTAAATATCGCATCAATGGTCCTCTATGGAATGAAAGGATTGCCGATATATGCAGGGCTAATGGTGATATATTCTATAATGAGCGTGGTTGGTTTTATACGATGGCGCAAATAAATCAGTTATTTTAGTGGCCAATTCAGAGAACTAAGATGCAAGCACAACAATACATTGACCTAGTTAAATCAACTTTAGATGCCCTGGACCCAAAAGCACTAGATGCTTTGGTAGAAGCATTTCACACGACTTATGAAAAGGGTGGTAACATCTATACCATGGGTAATGGAGGTTCTGGTGCCTCGGCTTCTCATGCGGCAGGTGATTTCTTAAAAGGTGCGAGCTACGGGCTAGACAAACGTTTTAAGATGATTTGCTTGAACGACAACCTTCCTTCAATGATGGCCATTGCCAACGACATTGGTTGGGAAAGTATTTTCGTGGAGCCTTTGAAGAATTTCCTCAGCGAGGACGATCTAGTCATCGGTATCAGTGGTTCTGGAAACAGCAAGAACGTAGTAAACGCTCTAGAATACGCAAATGCTAACGGTGCTACTACTGTGGCAATGAGCGGTTTTAAGGGCGGTAAAATCTCACAGATTGCTAGCATTAATGTTCATGCGCCTGTAATGGACATGGAGGTTACGGAAGACGTGCATATGGTTATCTTCAACATCGTAAAGAAGCAAATGATGGCACGTTTGATGGGGGATAACCCATCGATGGGTGATACCTACGACCAAAGAATAGGCTAATGAAGCGTTTCGCGCTCATTGGTGCAGCCGGATATATCGCGCCACGACATCTAAAGGCCATCGCAGATTGTGGTGGAGAACTCGTTGCGGCGTATGATCCTAGCGACAGTGTTGGTCATCTTGATGCCTACTTTCCTGAAGCTGCATTTTTTACAGAATTTGAACGNTTCGATCGTCATTTAAACAAGCTCAGCGATGCCGGTGAAGGGGTAGATTTTATTTCAATCTGCTCGCCAAACTACCTGCACGACAGTCATATTAGATACGCCTTACGCAGCGGTGCACACTGCATTTGTGAGAAACCATTGACCCTTCGCCCTTGGAACATTGAAGGTTTAAGCAAGGTTAGTCAAAGCACAGGTAATCAAGTCTTTACAATTCTTC
>JGI26088J50261_1001351_pt1 | contig 13355 bp, 12 predicted proteins | sample SaaInl1SG_22_DNA_FD_50261 | JGI IMG/M metagenome (IMG submission 50261)
GAAAATATATCCTCTGAAACAGCAAAGGCGGCAAGTCCGGCATCAGAGAAAAGCGCAGAACCCGGAGAGCCTGTATCGGATATTTCTGGAACAGATCAAGCATGGCTGCCGAAATGGGTGGAAGTGCCTATCGATAATCTGGCCGGATGGTTTTCCGGGCTGATTACTATTCGTAAAGCAGAGGATGGTCGTAAAGCAGAGGATGGTCGTAAAGCAGAGGATGGTCGTAAAGCAGAGGATGGCCAAAAAGCAGAGGATGACCAGAATAGCGGGGCATCTGATAGCACGGTAACAGGCGAAGGTAGCCCCCGGTAATGTTGCGCCTTCTCCAGTTCCTTATTCTTTCCATCCTTGCTGCTATATTGGTCAGCTGGCTGGCAAAACAGGCCGGTGTGACAACTATCAGCTGGGCAGGCTGGCAGATAGAAATGCGCACCAGCCTGCTGGTTGCCGGGCTGGGGATAGNTGTTGCCGCACTATTGCTGATATATCGGTTCTTGCGGATGTTATTTCTATGGCCAGGCTGGCTTGGTCATAATTGGCAAGCCCGTCGCCAGAAAAAAGGGGAACGTGCGCTGTCTCTGGGGATGGTTGCCTTTGCTGCAGGCGATCATAAAATGGCCAGACGCCAGGCACGCAAGGCAGAAAAATTATTGGGGGCTGGCCTGTTGCCGGATTTGTTGTCGGCACAAGCTGCCCATGCCGCAGGTGATGCCAAAGCAGCGATGCGCTATTTTACCGTGCTTTCAAAAAATGAAGATACCAGCTATTTCGGCCATTTGGGGCTGATGCGCCTCTATCAGGAACAGGGCAAGGATGCCCAAAGCATAGAGGCCGCCCATAAAGCCCTTGCCTATGCAGATGGATTAACCCCGGCGGCGATAAGGTTGCTGGCCGAAGAAATAAAATCACACCAATGGCGCGCAGCACTGGACAGGCTCTCGGCCTTTTTGCGCAAAGATAAAGAGGGGCTTTCCAGCTTTGGTGTGCAAGATGGGCTGGCACCAGGCCAGCTGAATGATCCGTCCCTGCTGGCCGCACATTTATCCGTGTTATTGTCTGAAGAGGCAGCAGAGGGGGATAAAAAAGCCTATCTGGAACGGGCGCTGGAGTATAGCCCGCGCATGATAGAGGCCAGCCGGCGTTTGGCATTACTGGCAACAGATAGCCAGAAAAAATCAGCGATAAAACGGCTGGAAAAGGATTTCAAAGCCTTTCCACATAGCCAGCTTGCCGATATGCTGGCCAAATTATCAGGCGATAATGAAGGGCAGTTTATTGCCCGTCTTGGCAAGCTGGCACAGACCTCTGCCTATCCGGATGCGGGCCATCTTATTGCCGCAGAATGGGCGCTGAAAAGCGGGATTTGGGCATCTGCCTCTTCCAGCCTGGCAGAAATCAGCCCGGCCGGACAAACCAATACATATTTCCTGCTGGTTGCAGATTTAGCAGAGAAAAAACACAAATTTGCCATAGGCGATGATAGCCAGATGACCCCGGCAGATACCCAAAATCAGTATACAGGGTTTGGGGCAGATAGCATCGGTGAAAAAGAACAAGCCCTGAAGGCGGCCGCGCACGCCCCCCATGCGGCCAGCTGGCATTGCCGGGCATGTTATCAGGGGCTGATAGAATGGGAGATGATTTGCCCCTCCTGTTCTGTTTTGGGGCAGGTCGATTGGTGCCAGTCTGGTGCTTCCCCGCCTCTGGCNATTGAAAACAAAGACGCTGGCTAACGCAAAGACGCTGGCTAACGCAAAGACGCTGGCTAACACAAAGACGCTGGCTAACACAAAGACGCTGGCTAACACAAAGACGCTGGCTAACGCAAAGAAGATTGAAAATTTCTTTAAAATAAGCTAGCTCTTACAAGTAGAGGCTTCAGACTGTTGTACCCAAGAGTGTGTCGCCGGTTAAACAGCCTATCTGGATAGGTATGAGCTAGAACATAAAATGACCTTAAGTGCATTTTTTGGGAGGAAACAGGATGAATAAAAATATTGTGATCCTTGTGGGTGTGGCGGTACTGGCCGGTCTTGCCTACATGTTTATCGGACAGGATAAGGGCGGTATGCAATCTGCCGAAGGGCCAAAAATAGGTATTATTCTTGGCTATACAGGGCCAATTGAATCGCTGACACCTGACATGGCGCTGGGGGCAGAATTGGCGATTAAGGAAGCCAATGATTCTGGTAATTTCAAGCTGGGGACAGCCACATCTGTTCGGGCTGACTCAACCTGTATCGATTCAGCTGCCGCGACCGCGGCGGCAGAACGTCTGGTCACCTCGGACAAGGTTGCGGCGATGGTTGGGGCGGATTGCTCCGGTGTCACTACCGCTATTCTGGAAAATGTGGCCGTGCCAAACGGCGTTGTAATGATTTCGCCTTCTGCGACGTCACCTGCGCTTTCAACGGTTGCGGATAATGATTTGTTCTTTAGAACCGCACCATCAGATGCCCGTCAGGGTGAAGTGGTGGCCGATATCCTGCAATCAAAAGGCTATAAGACAGCCGCAATGACCTATACCAACAACGATTATGGCAAGGGTCTGGCCGATTCTATCAAGAGCAATTTCGAAGCCAGAGGCGGTACGATTACCATCTCTGCTGCCCATGAAGATGGCAAGGGCGATTATGGGGCAGAAGTAGCCGCACTGGCACAGGCTGGCGGCGAGATTCTGATCGTTGCCGGTTATCTGGATCAGGGCGGCAAGGGCATTATTCAGGCCTCTCTGGATGCCGATGCCTTTGGCGTATTCTATCTGCCAGATGGCATGATAGGCGATGCCTTGCCAGCGGCAATCGGCCCTGGCCTGGACGGGTCAATCGGGGACGTGCCAGGTACCGATAGCCCGGGGGCGGCAAAATTTGCTGAAATGGCTGCTGCCAGTAATTTTAAAGCAGGGCCATTTGCCCCGGAAAGCTATGATGGCGCGGCACTGATTTTGCTGGCCATGCAGGCAGCAAATTCCACCGACAGCAATGTCTTCAAAGCCAAGGTGATGGATGTTGCAAACGCCCCGGGTGAGAAGATTTTCCCGGGCGATCTGGGCAAGGCTCTGAAGCTGATCAGCGAAGGCAAGGATGTGGATTATGTCGGTGCCTCTGCGGTTGAGCTGGTAGGGGCGGGCGAATCTGCCGGTAACTATGCCGAAATCGAAATCAAGGGTGGCAAGAATGTCACTGTTGGTTATCGCTAGGCTAGTCGGATAAATAAAACAAAGCCCGGGCATCTGAAATATGGCACCCGGGCTTTGTTATACCCAGGCTTTGTTATATATGTTTGCAGTATTTATTTCATGATTACGGTCTCGCATTTGCATAAATCATTTGGCGGTATTCACGCTGTCAATGATGCATCGCTTACAATTGAAACAGGGTCGATAACCGGTTTGATAGGGCCAAATGGCGCGGGTAAGACCACCCTGTTCAATATTATCGCCGGCCTGTACAAGCCCGATAGTGGCCAGGTTGTGCTGGATGGCACAGATATTACCGGCCTGCCNCCGCATGAGCTGTTTCATCGCGGATTGCTNCGTACCTTTCAGATAGCCCATGAATTTTCCACCCTGACAGTGCGCGATAATCTAAAGATGGTCGCGGCAAGCCAGTCGGGGGAAAAATTGCTGGAAGCCTGGTTTCGCCCGGGCAAGGTGCGCGCACAAGAAGAGGCACTTGGCGAGAAGGCCGAAGAGGTCATTAAATTTTTGCAGCTGGAAGCGGTGGCAGACGAGCTGGCAGGGCGCTTGTCCGGCGGCCAGAAAAAGCTGCTGGAGCTGGGGCGTACCATGATGGTCGATGCAAAAATCGTCTTTCTGGATGAGGTGGGCGCCGGGGTTAATCGCACGCTGCTCGGGCATATTGGCGATGCAATTTTGCGCCTGAATGAAGAAAAAAATTATACATTTTGCATGATCGAGCATGATATGGATTTTATCAGTCGCTTATGCAATCCGGTGATTGTGATGGCAGAGGGCAGTGTGCTGGCCACAGGTACAGCCAAAGAGATTCGCAAAAATGACGAGGTGATCGAAGCCTATCTGGGCACGGGATTGAAAAACCGGCCAAAGGGAGGCAAATAATGGCCTATCTGGCAGGCGAGAATATGACCGGCGGCTATGGCGATGCAGATATATTGCATGACTGCAGCATCAGCGTTGAAAAGGGCGAGATAGCGGTAGTGGTAGGGCCAAATGGCGCCGGCAAATCCACGGCTATGAAAGCGGTCTTTGGGATGCTGCCGCTGCGCCAGGGACAGGTCATGCTGGATGGTGAGGATATCACGGGCCTAAAACCGCAAGAGCGTGTCTTAAAAGGGATGGGGTTTGTGCCGCAAACACAGAACGTGTTTCCTGGCCTGAGCGTTCTGGAAAATCTGGAGATGGGCGCGTTTATCCGCAACGATGATATCCATCAGACATTAGAGCAGATTTTTCAGCTTTTCCCTATTCTGGCCGAAAAAGCCTTTCAGCCGGCCGGCGAGCTGTCAGGGGGACAGCGACAGCAAGTAGCGGTTGGCCGCGCTTTGATGACCCGGCCAAAAATATTGATGCTGGATGAGCCGACCGCCGGTGTATCACCTATTGTGATGGATGAGCTGTTTGACCGTATCATAGAGGTGGCGCGTAGCGGCATTGCAATTTTGATGGTCGAACAAAATGCCAAACAGGCACTATCTATCGCCGATAAGGGCTTTGTGCTGGTACAGGGGCGAAATCGCTATACCGATACAGGGGCTGCCCTGTTGGCAGATAATGATGTGCGCAAGGCGTTTTTAGGGGGATAGTGAGGCAATGACAGATATCCTGAACGCTTTTGTACTATTGGCGAATTTTGTTGTCATTCCCGGCCTTGCCTATGGCAGCCAGCTGGCACTTGGCGCGCTGGGCGTCACCATGGTCTATTCGGTTTTGCGTTTTTCCAATTTTGCGCATGGCGAGTTGATGTCCTTTGGGGCAATGATTTGTGTCCTGATTACCTGGTGGTTGAATTCAGCGGGTATCGGCATTGCCCCTCTACCAACAGCGCTGTTGGCCTTGCCAGTGGCGATTATGCTGACCATTGGCCTTGCGCTGGTGACCGACAAGCTGGTTTTTGCCTATTACCGCGCGAAACGCGCAGAGACGGTTACCTATCTGATTGTATCGGTGGGGGTGATGTTTTTTACCGGCGGGCTTATCCGTTTTATCATTGGCCCGGATGACAGGGTGTTTGCAGATGGCGAGCGTTTTTGGCTGAAAGCCCGCACCTTTAAAGAGGTGACAGGTCTAAGTGAAGGGCTGGCGATCAAAGCCAGTCAGGGAATAACCATCGTTCTGGCAGTGAGTGTAGTGGCCGCACTGTTCTGGTTTTTAAACCGCACCAAAACCGGCAAATCCATGCGCGCCTATTCCGATAATGAAGATCTGGCCTTGCTTTCCGGGATTAATCCGGAACGGGTGGTGCTGATAACCTGGATAATTACCGGGGCGCTGGCGGCGCTGGCAGGCACGTTATACGGGCTGGATAAAAGCTATAAGCCCTTTACCTATCTCTCGCTGCTCTTGCCGATTTTTGCCTCGGCGATTGTGGGCGGGGTGGGCAGCCCTGTNGGCGCNATCGCAGGGGGCTATGTCATCGCCTTTTCAGAATTGCTGGTCACCTTTGCNTATAAAAAAGTGCTGAGCTATCTGACCTTTGAGAANTGGATACCCGAAGGATTGGTGCAGCTATTATCCACCGATTATAAAATTGCGGTCTCTTTTGTGATTTTATTAATTGTTTTATTGATTAAACCGACAGGGCTGTTTTCCGGCAAAACCATATAGCCAGCCATAGATGGAAATGAAGAAGATGAATATCCCTTCAGATGATGCCAAAAAAAGACAGGAACGCAATCTTACCCTATTTGGGGTATTGGCGGTGTTGTTTGTTTTTGTCGGGATGGCGCAAAGCTGGAATGTATCCCTGGCGATTTTAAATCTTTGCCTGATCTCTGCCATTATGACGCTGGGGGTAAATATCCAGTGGGGATATGCCGGTATTGTTAATTTTGGCGTGATGGGGTTTGCCGCGCTTGGCGGGCTGGCAGGGGTGCTGGTATCGATGCCGCCGGTATATGCTGGCTGGCAGGCAGGCGGGATAGAATTATTACTTGGCGGCCTTGTGATTATGCTGACCATTGTGCTGGCTATCTTTATTGCCAGCCGCACCAGACATTTAGGGCGCTGGCGGTTCTGGCTGATTGTCGGGGTTAGCCTGGGCGGCTATTTTTTGTTGCGGATGCTGGTTGACCCGGCGATTGCGGCGATTGAATCTATCAATCCGGCCAAGGCAGGGCATATTGGCGGGCTGGGCTTGCCTATTTTAGTATCCTGGGTTGTGGGCGGTATTTTTGCCGCAGGGGCAGCTTATGTCATTGGCAAGGCCTCGCTTGGTTTGCGCTCGGATTATCTGGCCATTGCCACTTTGGGCATTTCTGAAATTGTTGTTTATGTGCTGAAAAATGAAGATTGGCTGGCGCGGGGGGTCAAAAATGTCAATGGCCTGCCCCGCCCTGTCCCTTATGAGGTGGATTTGCAAGTCACGCCATGGGTGCTGGATATCGCAGCAAGGCTGGGAACAGATGTCGCAGAATTATCCTCTATCATCGTCAAGCTGTGCTATGCGGCCCTGTTTATCGCTGTATTGGCGATATTATTCTGGCTGTTTGAAACCGCCTTGCGCTCTCCNTGGGGGCGGATGATGCGTGCTATCCGCGATAATGAAGTGGCGGCAAATGCGATGGGCAAGCACGTCACAGCCAAGCATTTACAGGTATTTGTTCTCGGCTCTGCGGTTATCGGGGTGGCCGGGGCAATGCTGACTACACTGGACGGGCAATTTACCCCGGCTTCCTATCTGCCGCTTCGCTTTACTTTTTTGATNTGGATCATGGTGATTGTGGGCGGGTCTGGCAATAATTTTGGCTCTGTGCTGGGCGGCTTTGTTATCTGGTTTTTCTGGGTAGAGAGCGAGCCGCTTGGCCTGTGGCTGATGGATGTCATCACCCTGCCTCTGGATGCGGGCAATCCGCTGAAAACACATTTACTGGAATCAGCGGCGCATATGCGGCTGATGACGATGGGGTTATTAATGTTATTGATGCTGCGCTTTGCCCCCGAAGGGCTTATCCCGGAAATAAAAAGATAACCCTGCTATCACGAAAAAAGGAGATAGATGATGGCCAATGCGAATAGAGATAAATCGGTTGGGTTTATTGGTCTGGGCAATGTCGGGGCAAAACTGGCGGGATCGCTTTTGCGAAACGGGGCAGATTTAACGGTGCGCGATCTGGATAAAGAGGCGGCCGCCCCATTGCTGGCTGCCGGGGCAAAATGGGCAGATTCAGCTGCTGAAATGGCGGCAAATTGTGATATCCTTATTACCTGTTTGCCCTCGCCCGTGATAAGCGCACAGGTTTTAGAGGCNGAAGACGGGCTGCTGGCAGGATGGGCACCTGGTAAAATCTGGGCAGAGATGAGCACCACCGATGAAACCGAGATCCACCGTCTGGGCGCAAAAATTATCGCAATGGGCGGGCGGGTAGCTGATTGTCCTGTTTCGGGGGGATGTCATCGTGCGGCAACCGGTAATATTTCNATTTTTGCCGGCTGTGCGCGCGATGTATTTGACGATATGCTGCCCTATTTAACNAAAATGGGCAGGCGCATTTTACATACAGGGCCCCTGGGTTCGGCGACTGTTTTGAAAGTGGTTACAAATTATCTGGCGACTGCCAATCTGGTATCGGTAGCAGAGGCATTATCGACTTGTGCGGCCGCTGGCATGGATTTGCGCACCAGCTATGAAGCGATTGCCATTTCCAGCGGGACAAGTTTTGTGCATGAAACCGAAGGTCAGGTGATTTTAAATGGCAGCCGCGATATTAATTTCACGATGGATTTGGTGCTAAAGGATATCAGCCTGTTTCAGGATGTTGCGGTGCGTGCCGGNCTAGCGCTGGAGCTCGCCCCCTTGCTGATAGATATTTTCAAGGACGGGATTGAAAAATATGGCAGCCGTGAATTTTCCCCCAACATTATCCGCCGTCTGGAAGAGGCACATAATCTGGATGTAACCGCGCCCGGATTTCCTGCCGAAATGAGCGATGATGAGCCTGAAGCGCCAGGCTATGAGGTAGTATTATAAAAACGGCGGATAGTTTCATACCCGTTTTCGCACTCAAAAGTTAACCATGTTAGTATGAAGTTGTTAAGCTAAAGGTCACGTGCAATCCCTGGCCTTATTTTAACATACTGAACCTGGCCAGACGGGCAGGGATATACCGCTCCGGCTGGTACTAACTTTTGGGTGAAAATGAATATGATCGCGCTATTTGCTGTGAAAAATCTGCCGCCTGCCCGGCCGATAGGCTATGGCCTGTTTGCCCTGATGCTGTTTGTTTTTGCCAGCGTGCCAGCAAAAGCAGATGAAGTGCCGGTTCATATCGCGGCTAAATTGCAAGCCGCCCTCAGCCAGTTTATTTCAGATGCCAGTGCCGAAGATGGCAGCTTTACCTATCTTGATCGTCAAACAGCCAGGCGTCAAATGCTCTATCCTGCCAGCAAGCATCCCGCGATTATTCCCTTTGGGACAGATTATTATCTATGTGTGACGATGCTGGATGCACAAGGCAACAAGATAGATGTCGATTTCCTGTTGCGGCCAAAGGGCAGCACGAGCCGGCAAAATTTTATGGTAGTAGAGACATTTATTGATGAAAGAGAGTTGTTGAACAAAGCACTGGAAAGAAACTAGACAGATGCGCAAACCTAGCGAAAGACGCGGCCTGATTGCCAGCTTTCTGGTTGTTTATCTGGTAATTATTTTATTACTGGCCGGGCTGGTAACAGCCGGATTTCATCTTTATCGCAATCAGGTATCGCGCTCGGAAGCAGGGTTGCAAGCTGCGGTGGCCGCCGTCGAAATAGGCCCGTTACTGGTCAGCGCCTTCCAGCAACAGGACAGGCAAACTACCAGACGGTTGATGCGCAGTTTTTTTGCCTTTCCAGCGGTGCGATGTGTGCATTTTCTGGATGCCGGGGAAAAACAGTTAAGCTGGCCGGAAAAAGGCTGTCCATCGCAGATGTCTGCAGAAACAACCAGCGTTTCCCTGGCGATTGAGGATAGCGAATTTGCATTGGAATTTGCTATCGACCATGCCTATGACAAGGAACAGAACTGGATATCGACAAAGGCCTTTGCGGTTCTTTCTGTNCTGGTCATTTTACTGGTTGCCGCAACCTTTACCTTTTTACTGATAAAGGTAATTTTGCGCCCTCTGATGCGCTTGCAACACGCGATGCTGACCTCGACGCCCGATAACCCTGTTTTTGCCGAGGATCTGGATGGCCATCAGCTGGGCGGGGCCGGGCTTATCTATAATCAGATGGCAGAAGAGGCGCGCAGCTATTATGGGGATATGAAAGAAACCCAGATACAATTGCGCGAAAGCCAGGCACGTTTTCGTGATATGGCCGAGATTTCAACCGACTGGTTTTACGAGCTGGATAGGGATTTTAATCTGGTCTATCTTTCCGAGCAATTTTACCAGCTGACCGGGCTGGAAGAAAATGAGGTTATCGGCCAGCCTATCGCCCAATTGGCCGCTGATCAGGATGACCAGATAAAATGGGATAATCACAACGCGCTATTATCCGGCCATAAAGAGTTTCGCCAATTCGAATTTCGTATTCATACCGGCCATGGCGGCGATTGTTTTGCCAGTATCAGCGGCAAGCCGGTATTTGACGCAGATCAGAAATTTCAGGGCTATCGCGGAACCGGGCGCGATGTCACCTTGCTGCGTCAAAATCAGGAAGCGCTGGCAGACGCCAATCAGAATTTTGGCGATTCGGTTGCCTATGCCAGCCATTTTCAGCATCGCCTGTTGGCCAATGAGCAGGATTTGATGCCGGATTTTGGCGAGGTGCGTTTTATCTGGCAACCACGCGATCTGGTAGGTGGCGATTTTCTGAGCCATTTTCGCATGGGCGATATGCCCTATATCCTGTTTTATGATTGCACCGGACATGGTGTGCCGGGCGGGTTTATGGTGATGCTGGTATCTGCGGCCATAGACCGTATTCGTATGCAGGCACGCCAGCCAAAAAACTGTGCGGAAATGCTGCAGGCCATGCATGATGAAATTTGTGCCTCTCTGGAAATCACCCCTGACCATAGCGCAACAGATGGGCTGGATTGTGCCGTTATTCGCCTGGATAAAGATAAACAGATGCTGGAATATGCCGGCGCAAATATTGATTTGCTGGCCATCTCGGATATGGGGGAGGTGATAAAATATCCTGCCCGTCGCCATGCGCTGGGTTATCGCTATCTGGATGAACCACTTCAGGCAGAACGCCATCATATCCCGATTGATGGCAAATGTTTTCTGCTGGCAACCGATGGTATCGTCAGCCAGATAGGCGGCAGATCAAGGCGGGTTATGGGCAGCCGGCATTTTCAGGCCTTGCTGGCGGAGGCAAAAACAGCCGATCCCCGCAAATTGGCCAATAGTTTGATGCGCGGGCTTCGGGTTTGGCAAGGCGGTGAGGAACGCCGCGATGATGTGATGATACTGGCTTTTCGCCCGCCTTCTTCGCACTAGGCCGGCCGTTTAATCCTCTTCGCTAATGGCAAAGGACGCACATAGCGCAAAGGTGTCCGAACGGGTGCGAACATTAAATTGTGTCAACAAGGCAGAGCTGCGGTCAATAATACCGCGCACCCAATGCATGGTATCTTTATCCGGATAGAACCATATTTCGGTAAGATGCAAATCATGGCTTTCAGATTGATAGAGGCGGAAATCGACATCCACCGCGCTCAGGCGGACTTCCAAACGCGAGACAGAATCGATAAAGGCCTGTTTATCCTGACCTGATTCAAATTGCCGCTCATAAAGCCGCATGATTTTTTGCTTTTCGATATCTGCCATCTTCTCCGCCCACGCTTGTCCTGTTTTGCCACAAATATTCCGGGGCGTTTAAAGCAATGCTTCTTCTTCTATCTCGGTTATGGTCAGGAACAGGCTGGGGGCTTGTTCTGCGATGTCTTGTGCAAATTCCCGCCCGATATCATCATCCACATAAACTTTCCAGATAAGCGAAATAACACATCCCCTTTGGGCATATTTATCCAGCGTCCGCAGGATATTNAACAGTGTGTGCGCAGAGCCTGAATTGAAATAGCGCAAGGCAATTTCCACCTCCAAACTCTCTGGCTCATGGGTGAAATATTCTCTCAAGGCGTTTTCAAGCTGAACATAAAAAGCGGTCACATTTTCAGGATAGGATTCGCCTGTTATCCATAATTTTTTATCCGCCGGTTGCAAGGTTATCTCTGGTGAACGACTAGAGGCTCTCAGAATAAAGGGCTGNATTTTTTCTATCCTTTTTTCAGGGGAATGAGGGGGGGTGTCATAAAATTCTGCCTCTAGAACCAGCCGGTAATAATCATCATCTATCGGGTCGAGGGTAAAAGAGAACTGCCCATCTACCCGCCTTGCCATATCCAGCAAGCCAAGCCCGGTTCGGCGCCTGGCGATAGCTGAGATGGGGGCAAGGCTGGCCAGCTGGGCACGGTAACGGGCGGCCAGCTCTTTCCTGTCCAGAGCGCAAAGCCCTGCAAGCCTGCCCCGAAGCGCGGCTTCATCCGATCGGCAGACGATATTTATCGCCTGCAAACGCAGATAGTTTTCTGTGCTATCATCGCCAGATAGCCTGCCAGATAGTGTAATACAGCCAAAGCCATCCTNGCTATCGCTATCAGGTAATTTCAGGCCGTATGCCTCAATATTCTGATACAGCTCGATAAAAACAGCATGGAGGTTAAACTGAAATTTTGCCGGAAAATCACCCAAACGGTCGCGCAGCTCATGCACGGCCTTGGTCAGGCCGGCAGCAGAAAAGCCGCCACAAAGCGTAAATCGACTATCCGGCCCATCTTGCAGGACAGGCTGGATATGCTGGCGATAAAATTCGTTTTTATGCCACGTAACGGCAGCGGCCGGAGATGGGCTGTTTTTCTTATTAGAGGACATGAGGCACATTCTGCCTCAATTAAAGATTTTCCAAGTAATATTTTTTTACTTTTTTTACCCGTTTTAACCGGATCAGCGATAATTTAGTGTTGTTGCCCCCGACTTACCTTTGTTGCCCCCGACTTACCTTTGTTGCCAGGGCAATTGATGATATTTCCATCCATTTTTCTGGCTGCGGTGATTATCGCTATCCAAATCGCCTTCAAATCCCTCTGTGACATTACAGACCTGTGCATAGCCATTTTCAATCAGCGCCATACAGGCAGCCGCAGAGCGCGCCCCGGAACGGCAAATCACAAAGACAGAGCTATCGGTGCCGATTTTTTCACGGCATTGTGCCAGAAAATCGGGGTTTGGCTGGCCAGTGCCATCTACCCATTCGATCAGCACCAGCTCGCCCGCTGTTTGGCGGATATCCGGGATGCCAACATAGACCCATTCTGAACGGGTGCGGCAATCAATAAGAACGCTGTTTTCATTTTCCAAGAGGGCGCGATACACGTCTTTTGGCGGCAATTCACTAAACATCTTTGCTCCTGACTGTGAATATGAGATGCTTTTTTGAACAATTTTGATGGATATAGATTGCCATATTTCTGAACAAACGGAAAGTCAGGAGAGGCCTGTTATGTTTAAAGCACTGATATTAGAGCAGGATGATACAGGAAAAACCATTTCCCGAATAAGCGAGATAGAAGAAGATTTTCTGGACACGCAAGGCGAGGTTCTGGTGCGCGTGGAATATGCCGGTGTAAATTACAAGGACGGGCTTTGCATCAATGGACTGGGCAGGCTTATCCGCGATTTTCCGCGTATTCCGGGGGTAGAATTTGCCGGCGAAGTAATCGAAAGCCGCGATGACCGCTATCAGCCAGGCGATAAGGTTGTCGCTACGGGCTGGCGCGTGGGCGAGGTCAGCCATGGCGGCTATGCCCAGCGGGCGCGTATCAAAGCCGACCATCTGGTACCATTGCCGCAGGGCATGACAACCCGTCAGGCGATGATTTTGGGCACACCCGGTATTACAGCCATGTTTGCGCTGATGAGCCTGGAGGCGCATGGGCTGGCACCAGATAGCACAAGCTACCATAGCGTCCTGGTAACAGGGGCGGCAGGCGGGGTGGGNTCGGTATCTGTTGCGCTGCTCTCTGCCCTTGGTTACCGCGTGGCGGCGGTCACTGGCCGGANGGAAAGTGCAGGCAATTTTTTACGCGAACTGGGCGCAGATAGCCTGATTGCCCGTGCCGAGCTGGCAGAGACCACCTCCCGGCCACTGGAAAGCGAGCGCT
>JGI26088J50261_1001355_pt1 | contig 13342 bp, 12 predicted proteins | sample SaaInl1SG_22_DNA_FD_50261 | JGI IMG/M metagenome (IMG submission 50261)
GGTTTGCAACAAACAAACCTTGATGATAATAGCAGAGTTTATTATAATGGCACTTTCAAAATACTTAATGAAGATGCCAATTCAGTAACTGTGGAATGCTCATTAAGCGATGGAGAATATTCTAAACCTAAATACAATTTAAAAATAAACAAATCCGATAAAACTGCTGTTTGCAAAGGAGCAAATGAACCTGAATTCAGCGTAGAGAAACAAAACTAAAAACTGACGCATATAATGAAAAAAGCAATATCAACTATAAGTTTCATAATAATTGTTATAACTTTAGGAGCAACATTAAATGGTTGTAATAATCGAAATAGTCGAGAGACTAATCATCCTTTTAAACCAAAGGAAAACAAAGACCTTTTAAATCACCTCTACATCACCTTAGAGCATCCCCTTTTTCAGCTTAGGATTGACTCTCTTATAAATATTAAAAGTGACACGGGTGTAATAAGCTTTAAATCCGAACTTAACTTTTTTCAAAGTGGATTCCCTCTCTACTCTCTTGACACAACAAATACACTTGAAGGGCTTTCGCGTATATACGTTTATGAGGATGGCAGACTTGACTCTATAATCATTCATCACAAATCTGGTAAAGTATTTGAAAACGTACTATATGCTTCTCAAAAATTAATAGTTACAACAGTTGGGGCTCCTCAGGGGTTTATTATGAGCCGAGAAACTGGAGAACCTAGCTATGGACTACCTACAGAAGTATACTTACAACACATTGATAAAAATCTTAACTTGTCAACGGAATTATTTATCACAGATAAATATTTTGATGGTGACAGACAAAATCCTAATTCTAACAAAGATTATTTATTTAATAATTTACCTGAATTCAATGATTTAGAGCAATTAACAAATATTGATAATTCTAAAATTATTGATTATGCAGTATATCATGGGGGGGAATATTTCTATGATAGAGAATCTAATTCGTATAAAAAACAACCATATAATATCAGAAATCTTGTGCTCGAAAAAGCTACAGACAGTGTTCTCGTATTTAGAACATTAGATTATAATTACCTGACGGGGGAAGATTTCAGGAAAAGAAAAAACATATCGATGGAATTTGCATGGAATGCATCTGCACCTGCTTGGATTGAGAGGTTCCCAGAAGATATAAGTACTACAGATATTATATTAGAATATCCTCAAGGGGCCAGCAATATGAAAGCTTACGAAAATCAACATTTAAAAGAGACTGAAACTGAAATAGATTTAACAGTAGATGTAAAAGTTTATCAAGCAAGTATTATAGATAGATATAAATCTTGGGTTAGTTGGAAAGAAAGAGAAAGAGAAAAAAGACGACAACAAATAAACGATAATAGTAATAACTCAAATAAGTCTTCAACGAGTAACAACATAGATGGATGGTATTCTTATGAAGATCAGACTTCTACATATAGATTAACAGTTTCAAATGGAAGATGGAGTTACAGTACAGCTATAAAAATATCTGGAGTCGCTCAAACAGATCAATCTTCAGGAATAGAACGAAATGGCGTGTTATACATGGGAGGAGCAAGTGTAGGAAACGTAGATGGAAATTGCGCTCAAGTAGGAAGTAGTCCACAGATGTGTAAACCATAAAGATTTAACACACTACCTAAATAAGACATGACCTAATTTCTATTACTCATCATCCTTTTTTCTTTCTCTAATCTGTTGCCCAATTGGTTTACCAGATTTTTTAGTTGGTGTTTTTTTTGTACTCATAATTATAACCTTATTTAAAAAAATGATCGATTTCATCCTTAATCTCATCATTTGTTGAGACTCTATCTTTTTTCAGATATTCTATTAAATCTGATTTTAAAAAATAGCAACGTTTTGCCTTTTTAATAGTAGGTAAATCGCCCTTACTAATCTTTGAATAAATAGTGGCCTTACTTAATGATAAAAATGCAGCACATTCATCTACATTTAATACTTGTTCTCCATCCTCAACTTTGATATTTTGGTGCTGAGATTCGATTAAGGATTTTAGTAAACTTTTTGTTTCTTCTATATCCTTTTTTAGTTCTGTAAAAAATTCCATGCCTTCGAGATTATGAGGCATTTCATTGCTTTGAAAATATGTAGTAATCGTAGTATTGTTTTAGTAATAATAGTATCTTATTTTACTATCTGTATTTTATTTTACTACTTTTGATAATTATGAATTACATCAATAAACTAGAAAATGATCTTGAACAAGAGTTTATTACATTAAGAGAATACACACAAAAATTAGATGAGTGGTATAAAATGAGCTCAGAGGAAAGGGAAAGCTTAAATGCATATATCCAAAGAGAATACAGTCAAACAACATCTGAGTCTAAAAAGGGTCTTAATTTATTAACAATAGAAGTTTGGAAATTCTCTACAGCGCTTATATTTCTTATTTATATTGGAATTACGATTTACTCTATCCAAGAAGGCTTACAGAAAACAAAAACGGAGGTATTATGGAATATAGGCGTATTATTGTTTATGGCAATAAACTTTTATGTAGCATATGCCGTAGTTGATAATTTTAAGAGAATTGAGAAAGTGATTGAAAAACATCACAGAAATTAAACAATAATGAAAAACTTAATAATTTTTTCTTTGATAGTCCTATCAAGTTGTGGCAATAAAATAGATAATAATCAGACTCAATCAACTGAAGTAAAAGAACATAATCAACAACTATTGCAGAGCGAATACTTAGGAAACTATCACGGAATTCAGCCAAGTTACAATATGAAAAATCAATATGGTGACGATATGATAATTGGTGGTCAAAAGGTTTCGGTTCCTTCCATTGATTTTAAGTTTCTACTAAAAGAGGATTGTATTGCTGGTTTGCAACAAACAAACCTTGATGATAATAGCAGAGTTTATTATAATGGCACTTTCAAAATACTTAATGAAGATGCCAATTCAGTAACTGTGGAATGCTCGTTAAGCGATGGAGAATATTCTAAACCTAAATACAATTTAAAAATAAACAAATCCGATAAAACTGCTGTTTGCAAAGGAGCAAATGAACCCGAATTCAGCGTAGAGAAACAAAACTAAAAACTGACGCATATAATGAAAAAAGCAATATCAACTATAAGTTTCATAAAAATCGCTTACTATGTCACCCATTGAGAAGCTATAATTTACTTGTCCAATAAGAGCCATAACAGCAGTAATAATCCATATATAAGTTTTTTTCATTTTGTAAATATATAGTAATTTAATATTTCTTACTCCAGTTAGTTCGCACGGTTTCTAAATTATACCCGTCAAAATAGTCGCACAATAGTTGACAATAGGATTGGGCATTTTTACCCTTGTGGTGTTTACTTTTTTTATAGAACTCATGAAAAGTGTTTCTGACACCTTGTTTGTATTCATCGATTAATTTAATCTTATTGTCAGATGTATTCATAACTTGAAATGCAGCTATCAAAAAGGTTTGTAGATTTTCTTCATTACAGTAACCTGCTTTAACCAGTCTATCATTAAAATGATTAAAAACATCTGATTCGCTCTCAAGGTTAAAATTATTTATAAATTTAAAGTCTCTGTCTTGAACTTTTGTATCAATCTCTAAAGACTTCTCAACGATTTTAAGTACTGATTTATTTCTCTGATAGGTTTGGTTAATTTGAGCATAATAGTCAGCATTACATTGATGCTTAGGATAGTTCTCTTTAGTTGCTCTAACTGCTGTTAGGTGATGTATCATATCATCCTCTGATATTCTATCATTAAGATATCCTTTCATTTGCCTTTGATGCAGTTTAGATACACCTGTTAAAGCATCTAATCCATATTTATAAACCGAAGAAATAAGTGCTCTAATCTCTGTATTATTTAATTCTAACATTTAATCAAAATTTCATGAGGTTCTGCATCATTTCTTTTTTTCTGCTTTCTTCAAAGCCAGCTATGTAGCTTTGAGTGGTTTTTATATCACTATGATTAAGTGCTTCGCTTGTAAATTCTATACTTGCTCCATTATTGATAAGTGTGTTTGTAAATGAATGTCTTGCCCAATAGTGGATACGGGTTCATCTATTCCAAGATACTGGGCGTAACTTCTGAAATGCTGATTTATAAAACGAGTAAAGTTTCTTATTCGTTGATATTGTTCTTTAGCAGTCATTGAATGACTAATAATCGGAAATACATACCCATCTACTTGTTCTTTTTTTGATTTATATTTCTTAAAAAAATCCCTCATTTCATCATTTAGGGTAACATATATAAGTCTTGACTTTTTCTTCCCAGTAGTCTTGGTTTTGGCTCGATAATATTGAATAGAATCTTGTTTGAAATCGTTATGTTTCAATAGAGCAATGTCTTTTATATTCATTCCTTGAGCGTAGTAGGAAAAAAACCAATAATCCTTAGCAATAACTTGTTCTGAAGATTGTGGCACTCCGTCTTTTAATAATCTAAGTTGACTCTTAGATAATGACTTTATAACTTTATCACCAGTTGGGATAACATACTTGTGTTTACCAAATGGATAACTATCAGGCTGTAAGATCCCGTCTCTGATAGCTTGATTAAAGATAGTTCTTAATGCCCTCAAATACATCGAGACAGTTGTCTCACTTCTTCCCAACTCATCAATCATATAAGATTCGTAATCCTCTAAAAACTGTTTCCTAATTGCATCAAATTAGAATTTTTTATTAATTAATGAAGAATATTTTAGCAATGATTTCCTACTTAGCCTGTAATTACTTGCAGTAGAGAAACTCTTTTTTCGTTCAAATTCATCTATTCTATTTTGATAATAATCTATAAGATTAACCTTTGTAGGGCTATGTCCATACAGCTTATTTTCGAACTCTTCAAATGAAAAAGGAGAGAGGTTCTCTGCAATTTCTGAAGCTTTTTTTTTCTAACCCAATATAGAAGAGTTTTAATCGCTTTGTGTCTTCTCTTGGCCTCTCATCATATAAAATTGAATCTAAACTTCTTTGGTTAGGGAATCCATTTTTTAAGGTAAACTGAATCAGGGATTTATCTTTATCATCATAAATTACTTTACTCAAAGAAAGTAAACGAGCTTTTTTATTTACAGGATTATAAACCCTCAATTTTACAGGGTAATATCCATTAGCTTTTTTTCTTCTTTGATCTAAAAAAAATGAAATTGAAATATTGTTCATATTAGTAAGAACAAAAATGATTATTTGCACACGATTTGCACAAAATTTATGCAAATAACATTACAACAAGAAATAAACAAACACATAACAAAACACCCTAATACCCTGTCATTATTGACATAAGCATATAAAACGAATATTAATGAATTAATATAAAACCTGCTTTGGGAGCAGGAGGTCGCAGGTTCGAATCCTGCCACCCCGACCAAAGGTCTAGACCATCTCTAGGCCTTTTTTTTGTGATTGATTTTTCGGTTTTCACTTTTACTTCTTAGTAATATTATGATTCTGTAAATGGAGGTCGCAGTTTCTCCCGATAGTTATCAGGACTGCCACCCCGACCAAAGGTCTAGACCATCTCTAGGCCTTTTTTTTGTGTTCGATTTTTTGGTTTTCATTGGAATACTAGGTTTCTTTTTTTTAGAATTACTACTCTTTTAATGTAGCTAATTGTGTTGCATAAAAAAAGCATCTGCTAAGATAACAGATGCCTCTTTTATACATTGAAAATTAAGTTTATATTGTAAGTAAACTTTTAAATCTGTCTTTGTAACCATATACAAGGACAAGACATAGTAATAGGAATACTAATGCTCCAACAACATTTGCTGGGTCGAAAAATAAATGGAATAATGCAGCATTAANGAGTACTGCAATAAGAACAGTTAGGCTCAGCGGTACAAATTTGTTTAGGATTAAGCCTAGTCCACCAAGTACCTCTAAAACTCCAATAATGGTCATAAATGGAGAGTTCATTAAAATCCCCATAAGTGCTCCCATTTGCTCCGGAATTTCTGTAGGTTGCGGCATAAAATTCAGAAACTTATTTGCTCCGAAAACCACCATCATTAATCCAACTAAAATGCGGACTACAAGTGTTACTTTTTGATTCATAATTATTTATTTTTTGGTTAAAACTACCTGGAATATACCATTTTAATTGCAGGTACATTGAAAAGGGTCTTAGATTTAGCTATTTCTTATTCTCCAATGCGGCCTTTACAAAGCGAACAAATAATGGATGAGGTTCGTCTACCGTGCTCTTAAGTTCAGGGTGATACTGTACACCAACGAACCAAGGGTGGTCGGGTATCTCTACTATTTCTACCAAATTATTATCTGGATTTACTCCTGTGGCTTTCATTCCTGCCTTCTCCATTTGAGCGAGGTACTTAGAGTTGAACTCATATCTGTGACGGTGACGCTCTGATATATTAATTTTTCCGTAGGCGGCATGAGCTTTTGAGCCTTTTTCTAACCTACACTTATATGCTCCTAATCGCATAGTCCCGCCTTTTTGAGTAACGTCTTTTTGACTCTCCATCAGGTCGATTACAGCATTTTTGGTTTCGNTCATCTCGCTACTGTGTGCATCTGCTATGCCTAANACGTTGCGACTATATTCTACAACTGCACATTGCATTCCTAGACAAATCCCAAAGAATGGGATACCATTTTCACGAAGGTATTTTATAGTATGAATTTTTCCTTCAATTCCCCTGTCTCCAAATCCAGGGGCTACAAGAACACCATCAGCTTCCTTAAGTCGATCTTTGATATTCTCCGCATTTAGATTTTCGGACGGTATCATACTCAAGTTTACCTTACATTCATTAACAGCACCTGCATGGATAAATGCTTCTATGATAGATTTATATGCATCGGGTAATTCCACGTATTTGCCCACGAGCGTTATGTTTACCTCGTTCTTAGGATGCTTTAGTTTGAACAAGAAATCTTTCCAGCTCTCTAAGTCTGCTTCGGTACTGGTGGGTAATCTTAGTTTAGCCAATACCACCTTGTCCAGTCGCTCTTTCTCCATCATAAGTGGTACGTCGTATATGGTTTCTACATCTATACTTTCTATTACCGCATTCTGATTCACATTACAGAAGAGTGCGATCTTATTACGAACTTCCTTACTTAGTTTGTGCTCTGTTCTGCACACTAATATGTCAGGTTGGACGCCCGCTTCTAGTAGTTTTTGTACGGAGTGTTGTGTAGGTTTTGTTTTGAGTTCTCCCGCGGCCGCAAGATAGGGGACAAGTGTTAAGTGTATTACCACAGAATCGTCACTACCTAATTTTCTCTTTAATTGACGCACGGACTCGACGTATGGTAATGATTCAATATCACCTACGGTGCCACCTAGTTCAGTTATAACAATATCGTAATCACCACTCTCACCCAAAATTTTCATTCTACGCTGTATTTCGTCAGTCACGTGGGGAATGATTTGTACGGTTTTACCCAAGTATTTGCCGTCTCGCTCATTACCTATTACGGTACTATATACGCGACCGGTAGTGACATTATTGGCTTGTGAAGTAGGGACATTCAAAAAACGCTCGTAATGACCAAGGTCCAAATCTGTTTCGGCACCNTCATCAGTAACGTAGCATTCACCGTGCTCATACGGATTCATTGTGCCNGGGTCCACGTTCAGATATGGATCAAATTTTTGGATAGTGACTCTATATCCTCTTTTTTGCAGAAGCTTAGCCAGTGATGCTGAGATTATTCCTTTGCCCAACGAAGAAGTAACTCCGCCTGTAACGAATACGTATTTTGTGTCCATAAATGATTAATTTTTAGTGCCTCAAAAAAGGAAAAAGATGCTAGGAAATAGCGTTTGGCTCCCCGTTTGTGTACGGGTGTCAAAAGTAGGTGAAAGAGAAGGCTATTATGCCAAAGCTTAATTTTGGGATTTCAATATGTTTTCAACAGCAGCTATATCGGCTGGCGTATCNACGCCTACGAGTACATTTTCTGTAACCATAGCAGAAACAACGATATGATTCTGTACCCATCGCAATTGTTCTAAACGTTCTACTTCTTCGAGTAATGAGGGGTCAAGGCTTTTAGTTTCTTCAAAGGCCGTAGCCGTAAAACCATANATTCCTACATGTTTGAAGGCAACATTTGTTCTGAATTCATCCATAAACGGGATAGGAGAACGACTAAAATACGTTACATCACAAAATCCTTCGTCAAAAGTAGTAGGAACGGCTTTTACGATATTGGGGTTACGGTAATCGTCCTCTTTATCAATAGGCTGTATGAAAGTCAGTACATCTACGTCTTCCTCTTCGAAAAGGTCAAGCATTCTGTTGATGTCCTCGGCATTTATAAGTGGTTCATCGCCTTGTATATTTATAATTACATCATACTCGGTACCGTCAGAAGTGAGTATTTCTATGGCTTCTTCACAGCGTTCGGTTCCATTTACNGGTTCTGTACTAGTAAGTATAGCTTGTCCGTCAAATGCTTCTACGGCAGTGATGATTTCTTCGCTATCCGTAATTACAAATACATCCGTAGCATCGCTTTTTTCGGCTGCTTCATACACCCATTGTATCATAGGCTTGTTAAGTATCGGAGCAAGAGGTTTGTTCGGGAACCGTGTAGATTCTAATCGGCAAGGTATGAGGATGACTGATTTCATTTATGTTGTTTGATGTGATTGTTGGGGTAGTTCTAATGACAATTTCTATACCTCCCTTGTCTCATCCCACTGCTCCAAATAGTCTGCTACTCTACGTACGAACATACCGCCAAGGGCTCCGTCTACAACTCTATGGTCATAGGAGTGAGAAAGGAACATTTTGTGACGTATGCCTATCAAATCACCGTGTTCCGTTTCTATAACCGCTGGTTTTTTAACGATTGCACCCATTGCCATAATAGCCACTTGAGGTTGATTGATTATCGGAGTACCTAATACATTACCAAATGTACCTACATTAGTTACAGTATACGTTCCGCCTTGTATTTCGTCTGGCGTAAGCTTATTAGACCTTGCTCGATTTGCGAGATCATTTACGGTTTTGGCGAGACCAGTCAAGTTCATAAAATCAGCATTTTTGATCACCGGAACGATGAGGTTGCCACTAGGCAAAGCTGCTGCCATCCCAATGTTTATGTTCTTACGTTTTATAATGCTNTCTCCATTTACAGATACATTGATCAATGGGAAGTCTTTAATAGCTTTCACTATTGCTTCTATGAAGATAGGAGTGTAGGTGAAATTCTCACCTTCTCTAGCTTTGAAATCTCCTTTAATCTTATTTCGCCAGTTTACTAGGTTGGTNACGTCGGCCTCTACAAATGAAGTAACGTGAGGCGAAGTATGCTTACTCATTACCATATGGTCAGCAATCAGCTTACGCATACGGTCCATTTCTATGATTTCATCACCCGCATTGAGACTTGGTGCCGGTGCGGATTTAGCAGTTGGTGTAGGTTTAGCAGTAGAAGCGGCGGTGTCGCTAGTTTCTACTGGCTTTGAAATAGTTTCTGGTGTGTTACTCGATCCGCCATTTTTTACAAATGCTAGTATATCTTTTTTAGTTACTCGTCCTTCCTTACCCGTGCCTGGAATAGTTTCTAGCTGCTGCATTGATATCCCTTCCGTACGAGCTATATTCATTACTAGCGGGGAGTAAAATCTATTAGTGGCAGTATTCGTTAGTGAAGGAGTGACAGACTCTTTGGCTGCGGATACTGTTTTTTCTATTTCTTGTATAGCAGGTGCTACTGCTTGCGGANTTTCGGGTGTAATTGCAGTTGGTTGGGCAGTTTCTGCATCGGTAGAGATGATAGCTATGGGTTCGCCTACTTTCACTACATCACCTTCTTCGTATAATTTTTTGACAAGGGTTCCNGCTTCTATACTAGGTACTTCGCTATCTACTTTGTCTGTAGCAATTTCAAGTACTGCTTCGTCTATCTCTATAGCATCTCCTTCGTTTTTCAGCCACGAGATNATTGTTGCCTCAGCAATACTTTCGCCCATTTTAGGCATTATCAGTTTATACTCTCCCATACCTTATTATAAGGTGCAAAAGTACAATTTTTGGCCGTCTCATTTCTATTTTGAAGATTGTTGAACGGATATATGCTTTGTTTAGACCAATGACGAATTATTCAATTTTGTATTTTTTGCTTAACTACAGTGTTGTGTGTATTTTGCACCCTAAATATTTTTATTATGAAGTTAAAATTCTCTTTGCTCCTGGTTTTAGCGTTTGCTTTCTTTACCTCGACCGCTCAAAAAACTGCTACCACCAAGGATGCTAATGGTAATACTTATACCTATTACTCCAACGACCCTACAAATTCACGCTGGTACACTTTAGATAATGGACTTACGGTTGTTTTAGCTCAGAATAGTGCTAAACCAAGAGTGCAAACACTTATAGCTACAAAGGCTGGTAGTAGCAGTGACCCTGCTGATAATACTGGACTAGCTCACTACCTTGAGCATATGCTTTTTAAAGGCACGGATAAATACGGAAGCCTTAATTACAAGAAAGAAAAAGTATTGCTGGTCAAGATTGACAAGCTCTACGAAAAATATAATAGCACTACCGATGAGGCCCAAAGGAAAAAGATTTATCAAGAGATAGACCAAGTAAGTGGCGAAGCTGCTAAGTACGCTATCGCAAATGAATATGATAAAATGCTGCAAGGTATTGGAGCTCAGGGGACAAATGCCTTTACTAGTTTTGAGCGTACCGTATATGTGAATGACGTACCTAGTAATCAAGTTACTACGTGGCTGGATATAGAGGCAGAACGCTTTAGGAATCCAGTACTACGTTTGTTTCACACTGAGCTGGAGGCGGTATATGAAGAGAAAAATAGAGGCCTAGACAATGACGGCAGAATCGTATATGAAAAGTTATTTGAGGCGGCTTTCCCTAACCATAACTACGGAAGACAGACAACTATAGGTACTATCGAGCACCTCAAAAATCCTAGTTTGGTGAAAATTAGAAATTATTATAACACCTATTATGTTCCTAATAATATGGCGGTGATAATGGCAGGTGATATTGATTTGGACAAAACATTCTTAGAAATCAAAGACAAGTTTGGCTATATGAAGTCTAAGGAGGTGCCTACAATGACCTTTAAGGATGAACAAGCATTAAAGGAGACAACACACATAGAAGTAGTAGGTCCAAGCCAAGAAGGATTGACTATGGGATATCGTGTTCCTGACGCGATGAGCGATGAAGCAGACTTGGTGTACTTAGTAGATCTTATATTAGCTAATTCCAGTGCAGGACTTATAGACCTGAATATGGTAAAATCTCAAAAGTGTCTTCAGGCGTATTGTTCTCCGAGTTTACTAAAAGAAAGGGGATTACATTATTTTGCTGGCTCGCCTAACGAGGGACANAGTCTAGAGGAATTGGAGCAGCTCTTCTATAAGCAGCTGGAATTATTAAAAAGTGGTGATTTTGATATGGACCTTGTAAAAAGTATTGTACTAAATAAAAAGGTAGATAACATCCGTCAGTTTGATTCATATCAAGGTACGGCTTATGCACTGCTTGACGCATTTGTTATGAATAACTCTTGGGAAAAAGAGTTAGCAGTAATGGATAAAATGCTGGCTTATACTAAGGAAGATGTAGTGAACTTTGCCAAAAAGTACTACACCGATGGTCACGTAGTAGTGTATAAACGCAAAGGAGAGCCGCAAGAACAGGTGAAGGTAGAAAAGCCTGAGATTACCAAAGTTGAGGTAAATAGAGGGAAAACGTCTGAATTTGTTACCGATATTCTAACCAGAGAGACAGAGTCTATCACACCACAAAAACTCGATTTTGAAAAAGAAATACAATTCGGTTCGATAGGAGATGAGGTACCTGTATGGAAAGTAACGAATGGCGACGAGCAATTATTTAATATGTATTACGTGTTGGATATGGGTTCGCGTCACGACAAAAAGCTAGCAATGGCCGTGAAGTACCTCAAATTATTAGGTACAGATAAATATTCAGCAGATGAAATAAGTACAGAGTTCTACAAGCTCGCGTGTGATTTTGGTGTGAGTACGGGTGCTGAGCAAAGTTATGTATATCTTAGTGGACTTGCTGCAAGTTTTGATGATGCTCTAGAACTATTCGAACACCTACTTGCCAATGCACAACCTGATGATGAAAAGCTCAATCAGATGATTAGTCAGATGCTTAAGGGAAGGCAAGATGCTAAAACCAATAAGCGTGCAATACAAGGAAGACTGCGACAATACGCTCTTTACGGAGCCGAAAATCCAAGCACAGATATTCTTAGAGAGGATCAATTACAAGAACTTTCGGGTGAGGAATTGGTGAAGTACATTCATAATCTTACCAGTTATAAGCATAAGATTTGGTATAGCGGTCCTCTTACTATGAGTGATTTTACTACCAAAATGAAAAGCGGACACGCTCTTCCTGATGAGTTTCTTCCTACTCCAGAGCTCAAAGATTATGAAATGTTAGACAGAGAAGGCAATGAGGTGTTTTTTGCTCACTATGATATGGTGCAAGCTGAGATAATGTGGCTCAAAAAATCAAGCGAGTATGATGTCAATGAATCTGCACAAATCTCGATGTTTAATGAATATTTTGGTGGCGGTATGAGTAGTATCGTGTTTCAAGAGATNAGAGAAGCTAAGGCATTGGCGTACAGTACTTATAGTTATTATGCGGNTGCTGGAAAACTAGGTGAGCACAATACTGTANTGGCTTACGTGGGAACACAGTCTGATAAAATGAGCGAAGCCATTGAAGGAATGAATATTCTCCTTACTGACCTACCGCTTGACCAAAAAACTTTTGATAATGGTAAAAATGCTTTGGTACAAGCATTAGAAACTAGCCGTATTCTAAAAAGCTCTATTCTCTTTAACTATGATAACATCTTGAAACTCGGACAAAAAACGGATATGCGAGTTATGAAACGTGAAAAATTGGATGCATTAACCATTGATGATGTGACTAAGTTTCATAATGATAGAATAAAGGGTGGTTATACCTACATTGTACTTGGAGATCGATTTAAGGTAGATCTTAACTATCTAAAGAAGTATGGAATGGTACAAGAATTATCTTTAGAAGAGCTGTTTGGTTACTAAAACCGCACATTCTTTTTAGCAATATAGAACGTAGACCAAGTTGTAATTCAATAACTTGGTCTACTCGTTTTAGGCTAAATTGAGATTGAGTAAGTCGTGGGTAACTCGCAGTAGGTTCACAGCTTTACAGTTATTTCTCGTTGATCATACAGGTAAAGTTTTAACGATGCCAGCTGCTGATCGTATTTAACATGTAATGTATGTCCGTAAAAATCAAGGTCATTGGATAATAAAGAATTAGCGTTGATATTGACGATGAAGCTTATTAGTA
>JGI26088J50261_1001356_pt1 | contig 13335 bp, 8 predicted proteins | sample SaaInl1SG_22_DNA_FD_50261 | JGI IMG/M metagenome (IMG submission 50261)
TTTCATTGATTGTTTTTTTAGTTAATTGCCAACAAAAATGAATAAAATTTATTGTTAACGCAAATTTAACATGCCGTTAAACAGCTATTTTAGGCACTTTAACCGCATTTTTAGGGAATTGTAGTGAAAAAAACGAAAAATCCTTTTTATATTCAAAAAAACATCTATTATGTGTTGTAATAATTGTATAATGTGTTAAAAAAATTACGAAATCCATAAAGCTAAACATAAAATACCCCAATAATGCTTCGGTATTACAATCAAAAATTACTCATTGCTGGAACTGATGAAGCCGGCAGGGGCTGCCTTTCAGGCCCTGTTACTGCAGCTGCAGTGATACTTCCTAAAAATTTTTACCATCCCATGCTTGATGATTCAAAAAAATTAAGCGCCAAACAACGGGCTATTTTAGCACCCATCATTAAACAAGAAGCTGTTTCCTATGGAGTAAGCCACGTTTTCCCACATGTCATAGATCGCATTAATATACTACAGGCGTCCATTTTAGCCATGCACAAAAGCATCGCTAAACTCAAAACAATTCCTGAAAAGATTATTGTAGACGGAAATAAGTTTAATCCTTATTTAAGCATACCCCACGAAACTGTTGTCAAAGGAGATGGGAAGTTTTATGCTATTGCAGCAGCATCTGTTCTCGCAAAAACAGCCAGAGATGAATACATGTTGGCGCTGCATGAAAAATTTCCTTTATACCAATGGAATAAAAATATGGGTTACCCCACTGCTAAACACAGAAATGCCATAGCAACTTATGGAATTACACCCCACCATAGAAAGACTTTTAAAGGCGTCAAAGACCTTTAATAATTTAGCCCAATAGGGTTTTGTATTATTTAGGCCCATAAATAGTACCTTTGAAATGTTATAACAGAATACCATTCCATGAAATCTTACCTCATCATTTTAACCGCATTGTTCTTGGTGCATTGTACTACCAAAACTACAGACAAGGAACAACCTTTCTTGACATATCTATCCAATCAAGATGATTTTATTATCAGAACAGCGCATTTAAACCAGTTAAAAGCAAACCTCAGCAATAACAGTCAATTTTTAAACTTTGTAAATAAGGGGGCGTTTAAAAACACCCAACAGCGCATTGAGCTACTTCAAAAAATTGATGTAAATGCCAAAGCGCTCATTAGTATTAGAGAAATTGGAAAAGAAGACATTGATTTTTTAATTATCACTGAATTGAGCCAAAGCACCTTAGCTCCCTCTGATCAAATTTCAAGTAAAACCTATCAAGAGCTTGTAATAGAAAAGAGAATTTACACCTCAAAACAAAAAGAAGAGATATTGTACAGCGTCATTTTAAATGAGACGCTGTTAATTAGCTCTTCTCAATTACTCATTGAAAATACCATAAGGAATAAGAGCCAACAAATAGCTCCAGAATCACTGAATGAACTCTTTAAGGTAACCAAAGACAATAGTGTCTATTTTAAGTTAGATGCAGGAAGTTTTTTGCTGAAAAACAATTTTTACCCATCCTTCACCAATAGCTTTGGAAAATGGGGCGCCTTGCGTATGGACTTGGCCAATAAAAAAATGGCGTTTCACGGTTTTAATTCAAGAAATGACAGTTTACCCTATTTTTTAAATCTTTTTAAAGCTAGTAAACCCATAGTGTTAAAATCGCCTAATTATATTCCAGAGGTGGCTTCCAGTATAAAAATGTATGCCATTGAAGACCTAGAGCAATTTAACAGCACTCAAAACAAAATCAAAAATAGGGAGCTCGTTTTAGACACTATCTTTAATAAGGTAGAAGAAATAGCTACTTTCAAATTAAAAGAAAACGCCTTAGCGCTCATTCATTTTACAACATTTGAACCCGATTACCTTTCAAAAATAGCAGAGAATAACACGCCTGAAACGGAATACAGAGACTACCCAATATACCGCCTAAACAATGCTGCTCTTCTAGAAAATTCGTTTAGTTCGCTATGGGACGAGCTAGAGGTAAACTATGTAATGCCCATAGCACAAAGTCTTTTATTTAGTAAAGATGTTAATGATTTAAGGACCGTAATTGGCAATCTCAATACCGGAACAACCCTAGAAAACAGCCCTTCATTTACAAGTACCAAAGCGTCTCTGGCGGAAGCTTCTACTGTGTTGTTTTACGAGGCTCAAACAAATAGTTTCAATCCAAAAAAAGCGGGGGACTATTTTTTAGCAGCAAACAAAAAGGAAGACAAAAACACCAAAGTTTTTGCTTCTCAATGGGTAGGAGATCAAGATTTCTTTCACCAACACTTGGTTTTTTTAGACCTGCAACCAAAAAAAGACCAGGTAGGTATTTCTCCACTTTTAAATTTACAACTAGAAAACCCTATATCCTACGGGCCTCAGTGGGTGAAAAATCACATCAATAAAAAACAGGAAATATTGGTTCAAGACAATCAAAACCAATTGTATCTTTTTGACAACAGTGGTAAGCTACTTTGGAAAAAACAACTTCAAGGGGCTATCCAAGGAAAAGTATCTCAGGTAGATTTGTATAAAAACGGCCGCTTACAATTGGCATTCACTAGCACAAATCAATGGCTCATTTTAGATAGAAACGGGAATGAAGTGCCACCGTTTAATAAAACTTTTAAAGACGGAAACTTAAGTCCGTTGGCTGTATTTGATTATGACAACCGCAAAGAGTATCGTTTTGTTTTTGGCCAAGGCAAGGATATTTATATGTACGACAGAAATGCAAAGAGTGTCAATGGATTTAAATACAAAAAGACCAAGTCTTCTCTTTTAGAGGCCCCTAAGCATTTTAAAATAAAAGGAGATGACTATTTGGTGTTCAAAGGAATAGACGGAAGTGTAGCTATTTTAAATAGAACAGGTAAAACAAGGGTGAAAACAGCCGCAAATTATTCCTTTTCTGACAATGAAATAGCCCTTTTAGACCAGCAATTCTCCTTTACAGACCTTCAAGGAAATCTCCTTCAGATCAACACCGAAGGCAAAGAGAGTAAAAGGCCTTTAAAAGTAAATGCCGCACACAAAACGGTCATGAAATATAACCAATTGGTTGTTCTAGAAGACAATGTTTTGTATTCAAAAGGGAAAAAAGCCGTGCTCGATTACGGCATATACACCCCTCCTAATACCTTTAAAATAAACCAGCAAATCTATATTAGTATTACAGACACTCAAAACAAAAAGGGGTATCTATTTGACAGTGAACTTTCAATGCTAAGTGGGTTCCCTGTATATGGAAGTGGCGAAATTGACCTAGTGGAATCTTCAGAGAATGGTGTATTGAATTTTGTCATTAAGGACAAAGAAAACAGCCTTGTAGTATACCGGCTTAAAGAGCCAAAGACCAACAATAAATCACAGTAGGTCCTCAAGTGAGGCCATGTACTTAATGTTCCTATAAAATATAAGCTATATTAAAATATTAAGCCTTTAATTCAGCCTCAAAAAGTGCCAGAAAATGCTTTAAAAGCCTGGTTTTTACCGCAGCCATATCTTGGGGAACTCCATTGAGTTCTGCGGTCATAGAAGTAACCGCTTTACCTTTTATACCACATGGGATCATGAGGTCAAAATAACCTAAATCTGTGTTTACATTGAGTGCAAAGCCGTGCATGGTAACCCACCTACTGGCCCTAACACCCATGGCACAAATTTTGCGTGCGAAAGGCGTGCCTACATCCAACCAAACACCAGTCTCCCCAGGAGATCTTGTTGCCGTTATTCCGTATTCAGCCAAAGTTAAAATGACCGTCTCTTCTAAAAGCCTTAAATATTTATGAATGTCCGTGAAAAAGTTCTCTAAATCCAATATGGGGTAGCCTACGATTTGTCCGGGGCCATGATAGGTAATGTCACCACCCCTATTAATTTTATAAAAGCTGGCTTCTTTCTCTCTAAGCACTGCTTCAGAGACCAACAAATGGTCTAAATTACCACTCTTNCCCAANGTNAAAACATGNGGATGCTCTACAAAAAGGAAATGATTGGGGGTNGGTAAATAAGTGGCTTGCTTTTTATTTTGCACTTTTAAAGCCACTGTTTTCGCAAACAAGTCCTCTTGATAATCCCAAGTCTCTTTATAGTCTTTAAGTCCAAGGTCTTTTATAATAAGCTGCTTATTCATAAGACAAAGATACTATTTCAAAAGTGTATTTATTCGTTGGGATTGTTCAAAATTACCAGTGCAGCAATGACTCCTGGAACCCAACCACAAAGCGTTAGAAGAAAAACAATTAAAATAGATCCACATCCCTTTCCAATCACAGAGAGTGGTGGGAACAAAATAGCCAATAAAACACGCCAAAAACTCATAAAAATTATAATTTAACCTAGGTACTACCTATTTATGACGTTAAAGTGATTCAAATGTTACATGCATGCTCTGTAAATTAGCACGAAGTACTTATATTTGCCCTTCATAATTCGCAACCATGCAACTGACAGAACAAGAAATTGTAAGAAGAGAAAAATTAGTCAAACTAAGGGCCTTAGGCATAGATCCCTACCCAGCTGCTTTATATCCTGTAAATACCATGTCTACAGCTATAGAAAAGGACTATAAAGAAGGAAAGCAAGTGATAGTTTCTGGCAGGCTGATGCGAAAAAAAGTACAAGGCAAAGCCTCTTTTGCAGAAATTCAAGACAGTGAGGGCCGCATTCAAGTGTATTTCAATAGAGATGAAATAGACACCACTCCTGATAGCCAGCAGTACAATGAGGTATTTAAAAAACTCATTGACTTAGGGGATATTCTTGGTATAGAAGGAACCCTCTTTACCACTCAAGTAGGAGAAAAAACGGTCCTGGTAAAAAAATTTACCTTACTGAGCAAAGCTTTGAGGCCACTACCCCTGCCTAAAGTAGACGCAGATGGTAAAGTGCACGATGAATTCAATGACCCTGAATTGAGATACAGACAGCGTTATGTAGACTTAATTGTAAACCCGCAGGTCAAAGACACCTTTATTAAGAGAACAAAGATCACCAATAGTATTAGAAAATTTTTCAATGACAAAGGCTATTTAGAAGTAGAAACTCCTATACTGCAGCCTATTCCTGGGGGAGCGTCTGCAAGACCATTTATTACCCACCACAATGCACTTAATATGCCATTGTACCTAAGGGTGGCCAATGAACTTTATTTAAAGAGATTAATCGTAGGTGGTTTTGACGGGGTATATGAATTCTCTAAAGATTTCAGAAACGAAGGAATGGACCGCACCCACAATCCAGAGTTTACCGTAATGGAATTGTATGTAGCCTATAAAGATTACCATTGGATGATGGACACTACCGAGAAATTACTTGAAACCATCGCCATGGAATCTAATGGTAGTTCAAAGATAACTGTAGGCAAGAATGCGATCGAATTTAAAGCACCTTACCCTAGGGTTCCTATTCTTGAGGCCATTAAAATTCATACAGGTCACGATGTTGCAGGATTGAACAGGAATGAATTAGCTGGTGTAGCAAAATCACTAGACATTGAAGTCACGGACAGTATGGGTGTTGGAAAACTCATCGATGAAATATTTGGAGAACGTTGCGAACACCATTATGTGCAACCCACCTTTATTACAGATTACCCAAAAGAAATGAGTCCACTCACTAAAGAGCACAGGTCCAATCCAGCCCTTACCGAGCGATTTGAATTAATGGTTAATGGAAAAGAATTGGCCAACGCCTATTCAGAGCTAAATGACCCTATAGACCAAAGGGCGCGTTTTGAAGACCAACTAGCCCTCTCTGAAAAAGGAGATGACGAGGCCATGTTTATTGACCAAGACTTCCTGAGAGCACTTGAATACGGAATGCCGCCAACTTCTGGAATTGGAATTGGTATAGATAGATTGGTCATGCTTATGACCAATAATGCCTCTATACAAGAAGTATTNTTTTTCCCTCAAATGCGCCCAGAAAAGAAAGCTGTTGAACTTTCAGAGAATGAAAAAATAGTCCTAGAGCTTTTGAAAAAAACCAATCCTATGCCTTTNTTAGATTTAAAAGAAGCGAGCGGATTGAGTAATAAAGCTTGGGACAAGACCATTAAAAGTTTAACCAAAATACAAATGGTGGTTGTGGCCAAAGAGGCCGATGCACTTACTTGTACCCTCAAAGATTCATAGATTCTTAATACCAAACATTAGAATTCTTGAACTGAGGACTTTCTCCACCGTTTTAACGAAAGCGCCTTTTATATCACAGATAAAAAAACTAGCTTAGGCTAAATTTTTTTAAGATGAGTAACAGCAAAAAAGTGGGGCTGTTTTTAGGTCCTGTATTTTTCCTATTAATACTGTTATGGCCACAGCCATTATTAAGCACCCAAGGAGATGCTGTAATTGCTGTTGCACTATGGATGGTCACTTGGTGGCTTACAGAGGCAGTCTCTATTTCTGTGACGGCCCTGCTTCCCCTGCTTTTGTTTCCCTTATTAGATATTATGCCTATTGCAGAGGTAGGAAATAATTACGGAAGTCCTATTATCTTTTTGTTTTTTGGCGGTTTCGTTATGGCACTTGCCTTAGAAAAGGTGAATCTCCATAGAAGAATTGCACTCAANATTATTCGNATTACAGGNACTACGCCAAACAAAGTAGTNCTTGGTTTTATGATCGCCACAGCTTCTTTGAGTATGTGGATTAGCAATACCGCTACAGCTGTCGTTATGCTGCCCATTGCCATGTCAGTGATTAAGCTTTTAATAGACGACGTAGACGGTTTTACCAAAAAAGATCGAAATTTTGCCGTAAGTGTGCTCTTGGGAATTGCTTTTTCTGCAAACGCAGGAGGTATAGCCACGGTAATAGGCACCCCACCAATTCTATCCTTATTGGTCTTTTGGAAAATGAATACCAAATAGAAATATCCTTTTTAAAATGGATGGTATTTGCCCTACCCTTCTCAATCATTATGATTGGCCTGAGTTATATTACGCTTGTACACCTCATTTTTCCGAGTAAGGGACTCAATTTCTCTGCCTCTAATGAAGTGATTCAAGAAGAATTAAGAAAATTAGGCCCTACCCGATCAAAAGAAAAGATGGTGTTGGGCATTTTTGCAGTAACCGTATCCCTTTGGATCTTTAGGACCTTAATCAATAGTGTATTTCCCTCTTTGGGATTGTCAGACACCATGATTAGCATGTTTGCAGCAATAAGTCTATTTGCGGTCCCTTTTAACCTAAAAAAAGGAGACTTCATATTGGATTGGAAAGATACTGAAAAACTGGCATGGGGCATCTTAATATTGTTTGGTGGCGGATTGGCTTTGGCCAAAGGAATGTCTGTTTCTGGAATTGTAGATCAGGTTTCTCAAAGTATTGCAGCAGGTAATTTCAGTATTACTGCCACAGCCAGTTTACTGATTTTATTAATGCTATTTATGACAGAACTCATGAGCAATGTAGCCTTAGTGGCTGTATTAGCACCTGTAGTCGCTGGAATAGCTATTGGTCTTGGAATACCTATGGTGTACCTACTCATCCCGGTGACAATGGCGAGCAGCTGTGCTTTTATGCTGCCCATGGCTACCCCGCCAAATGCCATTGTTTTTGCCAGTGGTTTTATAGAAGTAAAAGATATGGTCAAAGCAGGTATATTACTCAACCTAGTAGCCGTACTAATCCTCATTGGGCTGTTTGAATATATTATTCCTTTACTCTTTTAACTTGAGCTATTTTACCAGCCATAATGCGACTGAATTGGATAGATGAATCATGAAATTGCTGAACGCTACCTAACAAATAAAAGCGCCATCTTATGATTTTGTTAACATTTCATTAGGACAATTTTTCGGTTATTTGAGAAGCAATAAAATAAAAAACCCACCTAATGATCAAAAAAAATCTTCAGTACCTGTTGTTTTCACTCCTAGTGATTGGAAGTGTCAGCACCAGTGAAGCCCAGCTTTTCAAGAAAAAAGCTAAGGCAAAAGCGCCTACAGAGGCAAAACCAAAAATAGATAAAGACGCACCACAGCCCTATGCTAAGGTCATTACCAAAGAGGCCAAGACAGATAAAGGTCTTTTTGACGTACACCAAATCAAAGACAAATTTTTCTATGAAATACCAGACAGCCTTTTAGGTAGAGAAATGCTCATGGTGAGTAGGATTTCTAAAACTGCTTCAGGGATTGGATTTGGGGGTGGAAAAATAAACACCCAAGTCATGAGGTGGGAGAAAAAGGGAGATAAAGTGCATTTAAGGGTGGTTAGCCACGAAGTAGTTGCAGCAGATTCACTCCCTGTTAAAGAAGCTGTAATCAATTCAAATTTTGAGCCGGTATTGTATTCCTTTGCCGTAAAATCTAATAGAAAAGATTCTGTTGCGACGAGTACTGTCATAGAAGTAACACCGCTTTTTGAAAAAGATGTGAACGCACTTGGAATGCCTGAGGGGTATAAAAAAAGATATAAAGCGACCAGATTAGATTCGGAGAGAAGCTTTATTGAAGGCATTAAGAGTTACCCAATGAATATTGAGGCCAGACATGTGAAAACTTATTTTGCGGGCAGTCCTCCTTCTAATTCAAGCTTGGGATCTATCTCTGTAGAGATTAATAACTCTATGATATTACTTCCTGCTGAACCTATGAAAAGACGTTATTTTGACAAGCGCGTAGGTTGGTTCGAAAGAGATCAGGTAGATTATGGATTGGATGCTCAAGAGAGTAAAACAGTGAAGTTTCTAGACAGATGGAGACTCGAAGTTAAAGAAGAAGATCTAGAGAAATTCAACCGAGGGGAATTGGTAGAACCAAAAAAACCAATCATTTATTACGTAGACAGGGCCACACCAAAACAATGGGTGCCTTTTATTAAACAAGGAATTGAAGACTGGCAAGTAGCTTTTGAAGCCGCAGGATTTAAAAATGCTATTATAGCTATGGATCCTCCAACGCCAGAAGAAGACCCAGAATGGTCTCCTGAAGACGTGCGCTATTCTGTAGTGCGTTATTTAGCTTCCCCAATACCCAATGCAAACGGACCCCATGTAAGTGATCCAAGAAGTGGCGAGATCTTAGAATCTGACATTAACTGGTACCACAATGTAATGAGTCTATTGCGCAACTGGTACTTTGTTCAAACTGCGGCCATAAATCCAGAAGCACAAGGCGTGGCTTTTAAAGATGAAGTAATGGGCCGTTTAATACAATTTGTTTCTTCTCACGAAGTGGGCCATACTTTAGGACTTCCCCACAATATGGGTAGTTCTGCTGCATATCCTGTAGATTCTTTAAGGTCTGCAAGCTTTACCAGTAAATACGGTACAGCACCTTCCATTATGGACTATGCCCGTTTTAACTATGTGGCCCAGCCAGAAGACAAAGGGGTAGCCCTAATGCCAAATATTGGTGTTTATGATAAATACGCTATTGAATGGGGTTATAGACCCATCTTAGATAAAAGTGCTGAAGCAGAAAAACCAGTACTAGACAGCTGGATTATGGCCCATGATGGAGACCCATTATACCGTTTTGGAAGCCAACAAGGAGGCGACGTGGTAGATCCGAGTTCTCAGACAGAAGATTTAGGAGACAACGCTATGAAAGCGAGTATGTACGGAATCAAAAACCTACAGAGAATTGTGCCTAAATTAATTGAGTGGACTGCAGAAGACGGTAAAAATTACGATGACTTAGAAACCCTTTACGGTCAAGTACTGTCTCAGTTTAACCGCTATATGGGCCATGTGTCTAACAATATTGGTGGGGTTTACGAAAACCACAAAACTTATGAGCAAGAAGGGGCTGTTTATACACCAGTAGCTAAGGGGCATCAGCGGGACGCTATGAAGTTTTTACAACGTGAATTGTTTCAAACACCTGAGTGGATGCTAGACCAAAACATCTTTAACAAAATTGAGTACTCAGGAACGGTAGACCGTGTTCGTGGTGTTCAAGTAAGAACGTTAAACAATGTACTTAGTCTGGGTAAAATGGCCAGACTCATTGAACATGAAACAGCCATGGGGTCTAAGGCCTATACTTTAACCCAAATGATGTCTGAACTCAGAAGAGGGATCTGGTCTGAGATTTACAGCGGTGGCGCTATAGACACTTATAGAAGAAACCTACAAAAAGGACACATTGACCGTTTGGCCTATTTAATGACTGCAGACAGTCAGAGAAAATTACCGAGCTATGGTGGGTATCAGAAATCTACTGCAGTGAATACGTCTCAATCAGACATTCGTTCAGTAGTAAGGGGGGAATTAGTGACCCTTAGAGCACAATTGAGAAATGGATTGGCCAACGCGGCTAATACCATGTCTAGATACCATATTCAAGATGCCATTGCTAGAATCAATGACATTTTGGATCCTAAATAATCCAATCAAACCAATTTTTAAAAAAGGGAGGCTTTCAGCCTCCCTTTTTTTTTACTTCACATAAGCCAAAAGCATTACAGTAAATCTGGTGCCACTTTTTCCAATGCAGCAATGGTGAAATCCAAATCTTCATAACTCAAGGCGTCATTTAAAAAATAACTCTCATAAGCAGAGGGGGGCAAATAAACCCCTTGTGCCAACATACCGTGAAAGTATTTTTTAAAAGTTTCATTGTCTCCCGCAGCTGCAGTCGTAAAATCTGTCACAGCGTCCTGACAAAAATGAACAGAAATCATAGAACCCAGCCTATTGATCGTATGAGAGATACCGTGCTTGAGTAGCACGCCTTCTATTCCTTTATGTAAATAGGCTGTTTTTTCTGCCAAGCGTTTAAATACTGCTTTATCTTTTGAGAGCGCTTGTAACATAGCCAAACCTGCACTCATAGCCAGCGGATTTCCGGATANCGTTCCTGCCTGATACACCGGTCCGTCTGGTGCCAAATAATTCATTATTTCTGCCCTAGCTGCAAAAGCACCTACCGGCAAACCACCACCAATTACTTTTCCAAAACAAACAATATCTGCGGAAATATCCAAAACCTCTTGGGCCCCACCTGCTGCCAGTCTAAAACCAGTCATAACCTCATCAAAAACAAGCAATATGCCCTCATGACTACAAAGTCTTTTTAGGCCTTGAATAAAACTAGCTTCTGGTGGAATACAGCCCATATTACCGGCTACTGGCTCAATAATAATTGCAGCAATGTCATTCTTGTGTTCTTGCACCAATTGTTGCACCCCTTCCAAATCGTTATAATCTGCNAGAAGGGTGTCTTTTGCCGTTCCTTTTGTCACACCAGGACTGCTCGGTGCACCAAAAGTTACCGCACCACTACCTGCCTGAATTAAGAAGGCGTCTGAATGTCCGTGGTAACAACCCTTAAATTTTATAATCTTGTCTTTTTTTGTGAACCCCCTGGCCAAACGAATGGCGCTCATACAGGCTTCTGTGCCTGAATTGACAAACCTAATTTTATCTATTCCAGGCACCATACTAACCGCGAGTGAGGCCAATTCTGTTTCAATAGCGGTAGGCATTCCAAAAGAAGTGCCCAAAGCAGCTTTTTCTGTCACGGCTTTTAAAACAGGCTCGTAAGCGTGTCCTAAAATAAGTGGCCCCCATGAGGCAATAAAATCTACATACCTATTCCCGTCTACGTCGTATAGGTAAGCCCCTTTGGCACGTTCAACAAAAATAGGTGTCCCTCCAACTGCTTTAAAAGCCCTTACTGGAGAGTTCACGCCTCCTGGTATTACTTTCTGTGCCGCTTCAAAAAGGGCGCTACTTCTCTGATAATTCATCTATTTTATACTTATTTTAAGTGAGGTACCCACCTGAATGTCATTGCTCTTAAGCCCGTTAATCTTCTTGAGTGTGTCTACACTAAGACCGTATTTTTTGGAAATTCCAAAAAGAGTATCTCCTTTTTGAACCTGGTGAATACGGTCAGACACATAACTACTGATTGGGTTTTCATTATTTTCTTTAATAATTCTTTGTGCCTTTCTGGGGTGGTCGTATTGGTCTAAATTATATTTTTGAATCTGGGCAATGAGCTTGGCGGGGTATTTTGGATCTGTGGCATAGCCGGCTTTTTTCAATCCCCTAGCCCAGGCTTTATAATCGGTGGTTCGGTAGTCAAACAAAAACGCATATCTGCTGCCATTGGCTAAAAAAAGACTGTGGTCTCTGTAGGACTCTCTGGGGTGTAGGTACTTCCTAAAACACTCCCCCTTTTCGTCGTCGTCATGGGTGGTGGAAGGGCCCCGCCATTTGGTGTGACACTTTATCCCAAAGTGGTTGTTAGACTTTCGAACCAAATTACTGCTCCCAGCACCACTTTCTAACAATCCTTGGGCTAAGGTAATNCTGGCAGGAATACCATAGGCCTCCATTTCCTCTAAGGCAATGGGAGCGAATGTACGTATATACTCTTCTGCAGAATTAAAGGTATAGGTNGTAAATCCGGCTGTGTTTNCATCCGGTANTGCGTTTGGTTTTNACCCTTGAGCACTTGATTNTTCGTAGGCCTTTTTTGCCTGGGCATAGCTGCGCTTCTTTTTTGCGATACAGCTACTGAGCAATAACGCAAAAGAAACCACCCATAAAAAAGATTTCAATCTCATAGCAACCATTCTATATCTTGCTTTCGCAATTTTTTATTCATGCCTTCAATGGCTTGTAAACCCCCTGTATGAATCATTAAAATATGGTCTCCAGAGACAAAATAATCTTTAGCAATGAGGTCCAAGGTGCCAAAAACCATTTTAGCAGTGTAAATGGGATCCAAAACAACCCCTGTATCTCGCCTAAATTGATTGGCAAAATTTACCAGCTGAGGGCTGAGCTTTGCATAACCCCCAAAATGATACGATTCAAAAAGGGACCAATTATTCTGCTGTGTAAAATTACAAATATCTTTTTGCAAAAAAGCGCCTTTTAGGGCTGGAAATCCAAGAATTTCTTGGTGTTCAAATGCAGCCTCTGCCAAACCAGACAGCGTACCTCCAGTACCAACAGCCACACAAATGTGCGTGTATTTAGCGTCCAACTCATGGAGTATTTCTGCACATCCCTTGACCGCTAGTGCGTTGGTACCTCCCTCTGGAATGAGATAAAAATGACCAAAAGTCTCTTGTAGTTTGGCCACAAATTGTGGCCGATGCTTTTCTCTATACACCTCCCTAGACACAAAGTGAAAAGACATTCCATGTAATTTCGCTCTCTCAAGGGTAGGATTCAGGGGCTGTCCAGCCAATTCTTCTCCACGAATTATTCCAATGGTCTTAAAACCATGGATTTTTCCTGCATAAGCTACCGCGGCAATGTGGTTTGAAAAAGCGCCACCGAAGGTGAGCAGCGTATGCTGCTTTGCCGCTTTAGCCGCCTGAATATTGTATTTTAACTTTCGGTATTTATTGCCAGAAATACC
>JGI26088J50261_1001359_pt1 | contig 13308 bp, 10 predicted proteins | sample SaaInl1SG_22_DNA_FD_50261 | JGI IMG/M metagenome (IMG submission 50261)
AATATTGGCCGTCCTTTTGCAATCATTCTCGATGGCAAAGTCGTATCAGCCCCCACTATTCAGTCGCAGATTTTTGGCAGCGGGCAAATCACTGGCGATTTCAGTGTTGCCGAAACAAATGAATTGGCGCTTGTCCTGCGGGCAGGGGCCTTGCCAGCCCCGTTGATTATTCTTGAAGAGCGCTCGATTGGCCCCGGCCTTGGCGCAGATTCGATTGCCGCTGGTGAAATTGCGGCGGTGATTGGCATTATCCTTGTCGCCATTTATATGGTTGCCAGCTATGGCTTTTTTGGCGGGCTTGCCGTTGGTGCGCTAACCGTGAACATCATTTTGATTGTGGCAGCGCTATCGGCCTTGCAGGCCACTTTAACGCTTCCGGGCATTGCCGGTATTGTCTTGACGATGGGCATGGCGGTTGATGCCAATGTTCTGGTGTTTGAACGTATCCGTGAAGAATTATCAAAGGGCAGGTCGGCCATTGCGGCGATTGATAGCGGCTATCAGCGTGCCATTTCAACAATCATTGACTCAAACCTTACCACCTTATTTGCCGCGTTGTTCCTATATATTTTCGGGTCGGGGCCAATTAAGGGCTTTGCTGTCACGCTAGGCATTGGCATTGCCACATCCATGTTTACGGCGGTTATGGTGACACGTCTGTTCATTGTTTTCTGGGTTGAACGCAAACGCCCCACCAGACTTGTTCTCTAAGAAGGGTTCTAACCGATGCGTCTAAAACTTGTTCCTGAAAACACGTCGATCAATTTTCTGAAATTCTATCGGCTTACCTTTATTTTATCGTCATTACTTGTTGCCGGGTCGATTGGGCTTTTCGCCATTATCGGGCTGAATCTTGGCATTGATTTCAAAGGCGGTATTCTGATCGAAGCGCGCCATAACACAGGCCCTGCCAATATTTCAGGTCTTCGTGGCGATCTTGAATCTTTGGGTCTTGGCGATATCAGCCTTCAAGGCTTTGGTACCGAAACCGATATTCTGATCCGAATTCAACGCCAAGATGGTGACGAAAAGGCGCAAATCGCCGCAATCCAGCTTGTTGGCAACACGCTTGGCAGCGATTATGACATCCGCCGAACCGAATTTGTCGGGCCAACGGTTGGTGCTGAACTCGCCGAAAAAGGCATTTTGGCGGTTGTTTGTGCGCTTTTGGCCATCATGGTCTATATCTGGTTCCGGTTTGAGTGGCAGTTTTCCATCGCTGCGATTCTAGCGCTTACCCATGATGTATTATCAACGATTGGGCTTTTCGCGCTGACAAATTTTGAATTTAATCTGGCAACCGTGGCAGCGATTTTGACCATCGCTGGCTATTCGATAAATGATACGGTTGTGGTGTTTGACCGTGTTCGTGAAAATCTGCGCCGCTATAAATCCTATAGCCTTGGCGATATTTTGAACAAATCCCTTAACGAAACCTTGTCACGAACCGTTATGACCTCGGTCACAACCCTGCTTGCTTTGACGGCAATTGTGATTTTTGGCGGTGCGGTGCTTCGTGATTTTGCCATTGCGATGATCTGGGGTGTTTTGATCGGCACCTATTCATCAGTGTTTGTTGCCGTTGGCCTTTTGTCACGTTTTGACATTAAACGCGGCGATGACGATGACGATAATGGCGTTGAAAAGCCTGAATATGAACGAACCTAAAACACCCAGTCCGAAACAACCTAGCCTCAAGTTACCGAGTGACGCCTCAAGCGAACTTGTTGATATCCGCAGTTTTGAGGGTGCCAGTGATCTGCAATTGATCCATGGCTATGGCGGCAATAGTTTTCGCATTTCCGGTGAACGTTACAGCGGTTCGGTTTTGGTGCATCCACGCCAAACGGCAATCTGGACACCGCCAGCTAAACCCGAAACATTGGTGATTGATGACCTTTTGCCGCATTTCGGCGATGATTTTCCGCCTTTGTTTATTCTTGGGGTTGGCGGCGCACCAATGGATCCAATGAATAATTTATCGGCGGCACTTCGCCATCATGGAATTGCGCTTGAGGTTATGTCAACGCCGGCGGCTTGCCGCACATGGAATGTGCTGATGAGCGAGGGGCGCAATGCCGTTACCGGCCTTTATGACATTGCCTAAACAATTTTTCGCACGGTTTGGTTTGCATGACCGATAACGCCAAAACCGCCTTAGCTGCATTGCGTGATAGCGATCATCCGTTTGGCCGTCCTTTGGCGCTTTGTTTGATGTTTGAACCGGCCAATGACCAATCTCTTGCCGCCTCGATATTTGATCTTGCGATTGCGCTTGATTCGGCGCTTCACATCCCAAGCGAGTCACTTCTTGCCGCAATCCGTGTTCAATGGTGGGTTGATGCCTTATCTGACAGCACCGCCCAAACAGCCCCGCTTGTCTCACAATTGCATGCGCAATTTCAAACCTATGACGGGTTACAGTCAGACATCATTGATTTAATCGGCCATTGGCAAACCGCTTGCCATGATGAAAATCGCGACAATAGTGACGGCTGGGCGGCAGTTTGGGCGCTTGTCGCCAAACATATGGGGCAAGCGGCGCAATTGGCAATTGCCACCGATATTGGCCATCAGTTGCATCACGCGATCCGTGGGCATGAACCACATGCGGCAAAGCCCTTGAACAGGCAAAAAATCAGCGCGCTTCGCCGCGATGATGCTGGGCAAAAACGGTCATTTCTGTATCTGGCGGCTTGCTGGCTTCGCTATATGCAACGCCCGAATGCAGACGCCAATCATCCGGCGCTGGTGTGGAAAATGCTGGCATGGCAGCTATTCGGCTCACCAAAATAAATCTGTTCACCAAAGTAAATGGGTCACCAAAGTCATTTGGGTCTGAAAACGGCGCATTCCAGCAATCTCGTTTATAACGCTGTTGCGCTGCCCCATGCCGCCAATTTGGTCAAGGCGCGTTCGGCATAAGCAGCTTTACGATCACGCCCACGCGGTCGCCGCCCGCGCTCATTCACCGGCAATTCAGGAAACAGGCCGAAATTGACATTCATTGGCTGAAAACTATCAGCCATGGCACCGCCGGTAATATGCGCAAGAAGCGCGCCATGCGCGGTATCGGCTGGTGGGGCAATCCATTCACTACCAAGCATCTCAGCTGCGGCCATTCGGCCAGCAAGCAAACCAATCGCCGCCGATTCAACATAGCCTTCAACACCGGTAATTTGCCCAGCAAAGCGCAAATTTGGTTTTGCCTTCAGCCGCAATTGCGGGTCAAGCAGACGCGGCGAATTGATAAAGGTATTACGGTGCAACCCGCCAAGCCTTGCAAATTGTGCATTTTCAAGACCCGGGATCGTTTGGAAAACCCGCACCTGTTCGCCATGTTTCAGCTTTGTCTGAAACCCGACCATATTATACAGCGTGCCAAGCGCGTTATCCTGACGAAGCTGGATAACCGCATGGGGGCGAGACCCGTCATGTGCATTGGTAAGGCCAACCGGCTTCATTGGCCCCCAACGCAGCGTTTCGCGCCCGCGCGACGCCATGATTTCAATTGGCATACAGCCATCAAAATAAGNGGTGTTTTCTTCCCATTCCTTGAATGACATTTTTTCNCCAGTTAACAGCGCGTCAATAAAGGCTTCATATTGCGGCTGTGTCATGGGGCAATTGATATAATCCTTGCCATCGCCGCCATCAGTGGATTTGTCATATCGTGACTGGAACCAAGCCACATTCATATCCACACTGTCAAAATGGACAATGGGCGCAATCGCATCAAAAAAAGCCAGATCATCTTCACCGCCCCAGCGCCGGATTGACTCGGCCAGTTCAGGCGAGGTTAGCGGGCCAGTGGCAATGATGACCTGTTGCCAATCTTCGGGAATATCGGCAATTTCTTCGCGTTGAACCGTGATCAGCGGGTGGCTGTTGATTTTGGCCTCGACAGCGGCAGAAAAACGGTCACGATCAACCGCCAAAGCGCCACCAGCAGGTACTTTTTCAGCATCTGCGGCCTGCAAGATCAACGATCCCAAAATTCGCATTTCCTGATGCAAAACACCAACAGCATTTGCCGTTGCATCATCTGACCGAAACGAATTGGAACAAACCAGTTCGGCAAGGCCTTCGCTATGATGTGCATCGGTTTTGCGCGTTGGGCGCATTTCATGGATTACAACAGGCACATTCATGCTGGCAATTTGAAAGGCAGCCTCACAACCAGCAAGACCACCACCAATCACATGAACAGGAGCAAGATCAGTCATCATCAATCACTTTTTTAAAACACGGGCAAGATAGGTGCCGGTATGGGAATCAGCAACTTTTGCCACTTGTTCAGGCGTGCCTTCGGCAACGATATAACCGCCGCCATCGCCGCCTTCAGGGCCAAGGTCGATAATCCAGTCGGCAGTTTTAATCACATCCATATTATGTTCGATCACAATGACACTATTGCCCTGTTCGACCAATTCTTGCAGAACCTCGAGCAGCTTGGCGATGTCATGGAAATGTAGGCCGGTTGTTGGCTCATCCAGAATATAAATCGTGCGCCCCGTTGCGCGGCGCGATAACTCCTTGGATAGTTTGACACGTTGCGCCTCACCACCTGACAGTGTGGTTGCTTGCTGGCCAATACGAACATAGCCAAGCCCAACACGAAGCATGGTTTCCAGCTTTTCGCGGATAGATGGCACCGCCTTGAAATAGTCAACGCCTTCTTCAACCGTCATATCCAGAACATCGGCAATGGATTTGCCGCGCCAGGTAATTTCCAGCGTTTCCCGATTATAACGGCGTCCTTTGCAGCTATCGCAGGTTACATAGATATCAGGCAGAAAATGCATTTCGATCTTGATCAGACCATCGCCCTGACAGGCCTCGCAGCGCCCACCTTTGACATTGAACGAAAAACGCCCTGGCGCATAACCGCGCGCCTTGGCCTCGGGAAGACCTGCAAACCATTCGCGGATCGGCGTGAAAGCCCCTGTATATGTTGCCGGATTTGACCGCGGTGTGCGGCCAATCGGTGATTGATCAATATCAACAACCTTATCTAGAAATTCTGCGCCATAAATGGCTTTGTGCGGNGCAGGGATCTCGCGAGCTTTATGCAAATTCCGCGCAAGTGATTTCCATAAGGTTTCNAGAACCAAGGTCGATTTACCGCCGCCTGAAACCCCAGTGACACAGGTCATCACACCAAGCGGGAATTTCACCGAAACATCCTGCAAATTATTCCCTGTGGCGTTTTCCACGCGGATAAAGCGGCCTTTTTTCGGCGTGCGACGTTTTTTCGGCACAGCAATTTCTAACTTGCCCGATAAATATTGGCCGGTTAGTGAGTCCGGATGGTTCATCACCTCATCGGGCGTGCCAGCGGCAACAACATGACCACCATGAACCCCCGCACCAGGCCCCATATCGACAACATAATCAGCCAGCAAAATCGCTTCTTCATCATGTTCGACAACCAAAACGGTATTGCCAAGATCACGAAGCCGAACCAATGTTGATAACAGCCGGTCATTATCGCGCTGATGAAGCCCAATTGACGGTTCATCAAGAACATATAAAACCCCTGTCAGGCCGGAACCAATTTGTGACGCAAGTCGGATACGCTGCGACTCACCGCCTGACAAGGTGCCAGAATTGCGCGACATTGCCAGATAGCCAAGTCCGACATTGACCAAAAAGCCAAGCCGTTCATTGATTTCTTTTAGAATACGCGCGGCAATTTCCGAGTCCTGACCGGTTAATTTCACACTTAAATCAACAAACCATTGGCGGGCATCAGCAATCGATAACCGGGCAATATCAGATATGTCATGCATATCAATTTTGACGGCCAAGGCCTCATTTTTCAGGCGCTTGCCCTTGCAGCTTGTGCAGGGCAGGTTCGCCCGATATTTTTCCATTTCGTCACGCACCCATGACGAATCGGTTTCACGATAGCGACGCCCAAGATTGGGCATAACCCCTTCAAACGGCTTGACCGTGCGATATGACCGCATGCCATCATCAAAATCGATTGTGACAGGCACTTTGCCCGATCCATGAAGAATGATCGACTGAACATCATCATCCAGATCATTGAATGGGACATCGAGCGAAAATTTAAATTGTTTTGCCAGTGATTCCAGCGTTTGCAGATAATAGCGAGACGTGCTTGACGACCAAGGTGCCAAGGCACCATTGCGAAGGCTGGTTTGGCGATCAGGAACGACAAGCTGTTCGTCAAAATGGCTTTTGACCCCAAGACCGTCACAAGCCCCGCAGGCACCAAACGGATTATTGAACGAAAACAGCCGCGGTTCGATCTCATCAATGGTAAAGCCCGAGTCAGGACAGGCAAATCTGGCAGAAAACACAATCCGGTCGTCATGATCTGCATGATCGGCAAAGACCAAACCGTCACTAAGGCCAAGCGCCGTTTCCAATGAATCTGCAAGACGCGTTGCCAATTCATCGTGATCACCGGTGATCACAACGCGATCAACAACAACCTCGATATCATGTTTTTTCTGCTTATCCAGTGTTGGCGTATCGTCAACATCATAAATTTCGCCATTAATGCGAACCCGGCTGAACCCCTTGCGATGCAATTCGCCAAGCTCTTTTCGATATTCACCTTTGCGGCCGCGAACGATTGGTGCCAATAAATATAGCCGTGCGCCATCATCAAGCGCCAATAAGATATCAACCATCTGGCTAACGGTTTGGCTGCGAATTGGCAGACCCGTTGTTGGTGAATAGGGAATGCCGATCCGCGCCCATAACAGCCGCATATAGTCATAAATTTCAGTAACCGTGCCAACGGTTGATCGCGGGTTGCGTGATGTTGTTTTCTGTTCGATCGAAATGGCTGGCGACAAGCCTTCGATCAAATCAACATCCGGCTTGTTCATCATATCCAGAAACTGGCGTGCATAGGCCGACAGTGATTCGACATAACGGCGCTGGCCTTCAGCATAGATCGTGTCAAAGGCAAGTGATGATTTGCCCGAACCGGACAGGCCAGTCAAAACGACAAGCTGGTCACGCGGTAAATCAATATCCACATTGGCAAGATTATGCTCGCGCGCACCTCGCACCGAAATCATGCGCGGTTCAATGCCTTTGGCAGGGCGGGTGGTTTGCTGAGCCTTTTTGGCAAGCGGGGTTCTTTTGGTTTCGTTTGGCATGGGTGGACTATAGACCGTCTGGCTGTTGGTTTGCTAGTCTTTTCGCGGCGATTTGCGCCGAAAAACTGATTTGCAATTTTCACAAAACCCATCGCATTTTGACCNGTCACAACAGGCTNATTTCACATATTTGCGATTGATCCGAACGATGGCCGATTTATCCTTGTCATACCCTTACCAGCATGGGTAATCTGGATTGGTANATCGNGACATTATTTTAGCCCAAAAATCCAAAACTATTTCATTCAGGAGCAAAATCGCAATGGCAGGCAGCGTTAACAAAGTCATCCTAGTTGGCAATCTAGGGCGCGACCCTGAAGTGCGGTCAACACAAGACGGCAGCAAAATCGTCAATCTATCAATCGCCACTTCCGAACGCTGGAAGGATAAAAACACCGGCGAACAGCGCGAAAAGACCGAATGGCACCGCGTTGTCATCTTTAACGAGAACCTTGGCCGGATCGCCGAACAATATCTTCGCAAAGGATCAACATGCTATATCGAAGGCCAGTTGCAAACCCGCAAATGGACCGATCAGCAGGGCGTTGAAAAATACACAACCGAAGTGGTTCTGCAACGTTACCGTGGGGAAATGACGCTTCTAGGTGGACGTGGCGATTCATCCAGCATGGGCGATAGCGGCGGCTATAGCGGCAATCAGGTCAGCTATGATCAAACCCCGCAAGCCGGCGGCCAATCAAGCCCGCCACCAATGCGCAGCTCAAATGACATGGATGACGATATTCCGTTCTAAATCAATATTTTAATAACCATATTTAATTCGGCGTCTTGTTTACATGGCAAGATGCCGTTTTTTTTGCCGAAAAAACGGCCAAAACTACAATATTTGGTGTCATAGCTTGCATAAATCGTGTAAATATTGTGTGTAACTTGTGACATTGCCTTTGCATTGTCACCGAGCGATGCGGGAATGGCTCACTTGCCCTTCCCAAAGGCAGAAAGAACAATGGCGTGACCGACTTAACCGATTCGACCAATCCAACAATTTCGATTTCGGAGGAGATGCGTAAATCCTATTTGGATTATGCCATGAGCGTGATCGTTTCGCGTGCGCTTCCCGATGTGCGCGATGGCCTAAAGCCGGTTCACCGCCGCATTCTTTATGCCATGATGGAAGGCAATTACGACTGGTCAAAGCCACCGCGTAAGTCGGCGCGTATCGTTGGTGATGTCATGGGTAACTATCACCCGCATGGCGATTCATCGATTTATGAAGCCATGGTGCGGATGGCGCAGGATTTCTCGATGCGTCTGCCATTGGTTGACGGGCAGGGCAATTTCGGATCAGTCGATGGTGATCCAGCCGCCGCCATGCGTTACACCGAATCACGGCTTGCCCGCTCGGCCGAAAGCCTGCTTCGTGATATCGACAAAAATACCGTAGAATTCACCGCCAATTATGACGAAACCCAGCTAGAACCAACAGTTCTTCCCGCCGAATATCCAAATCTGCTGGTGAATGGCGCTAATGGTATCGCGGTTGGTATGGCAACNAATATTCCGCCACATAATCCGGGTGANGTGATTGCCGCCTGTGAGGCCTATATCCTCAATCCCGAGATCACCACCGAAGAAATNAANGTCATTGTTCCGGGGCCTGATTTTCCAACTGGCGGCCTGATCATGGGGCGGCANGGCATTCGGGAAGCCTATGCCAATGGGCGCGGCTCAATCATCATGCGGGCAAAGGCCGAGGTTCAGACCAATGCCAAGGATCGTGAAGCGATTATCATTCACGAAATTCCCTATCAGGTGAATAAGGCGCAATTGCTTGAACGTATTGGTGAAATGGTTCGTGAAAAGACAATTGAAGGCATTTCCGATATCCGCGACGAATCTGACCGTAACGGCATGCGGGTTGTGATCGAGATCAAGCGCGATGCGTCGGGTGATGTGGTGCTGAACCAGCTCTATCGCCATACAAGGCTGCAAACCAGCTTTCCAGTGAATTTGCTGGCCATGAATGGTGGCCGCCCGCAACAGATGGGCATTAAAGATGTGATTGTCGCCTTTTGCGCCTTTCGCAAGGAAGTGGTGGTTCGCCGCACAACCTTTTTGCTGTCAAAAGCGCGTGATCGTGCGCATATCTTGGCTGGCCTTATGGTGGCGCTTGCCTCGATTGACACAATCATTGAATTGATCAAAAAGGCCCCCGATACCGAAACCGCCCGTAATAAATTATGCGAAACCAACTGGCCAGCTGCCGAGGTGGCTGATTTCATCTCGCTGATTGATGATCCGGGCATGAGGTGATTGATGGCCATTATCGGCTGTCGGAAACACAAGCGCGCGCCATTCTTGAATTACGCCTTCAGCGCCTAACCGGTATGGAACGCGACAAGCTGAGCGACGAAACCCGCGAGCTTGCTGATAAAATTGCTGATTATCTTGATATTCTTGGGTCTGACACGCGGGTTAGCCGTGTTGTTCTTGACGAATTGGCAGCGACACGTGAACGCCTGTCAAACCCGCGCCGCACCGAAATCACTGACCAGCTTGGCGATCAGGATGATGAAGATCTGATCCAGCAGGAAGATATGGTCGTAACGGTTAGCCATCGCGGCTATATCAAGCGGGTGCCATTGTCAATTTACCGCGCCCAGCGTCGGGGCGGCAAAGGCCGCGCTGGCATGAAGACCCGTGACGAAGATTTTGTGACACGGCTTTTTGTCACCAATACGCATACGCCGATTTTGTTCTTCACCTCACGCGGCATGGTTTACCAGTTAAAATGCTACAAGCTGCCTGAAGCCGCGCCGCAATCGCTTGGCAAGGCAATGGTCAATATCTTGCCAATCGAGCCGGAAGAAACCATCAATACCGTCATGCCAATGCCCGAAGATGAATCAAGCTGGGCCGATTTGAATGTTATGTTTGCCACGGCATCAGGCAATGTAAGGCGGAATAACCTCAGCGATTTCACCAATATCAAGCGCAATGGCAAAATCGCCATGAAGCTTCAAGATGGTGATGACCTTGTTGGCGTTCTGCCTTGTAGCGATGAAGATGATGTGTTGATGGCAACGCGCAATGGCAAGGCAATCCGCTTTGCCGCCAATGCTGTTCGCGTCTTCCGTGGCCGCGACAGCACCGGCGTTCGCGGTATTCGTCTTCTTGGCGGCGATCGCGTTGTTTCCATGTCGATTATCGCCGATGAAGATAATGAATTTATCCTGTCAGTTACCGAAAATGGCTATGGCAAACGGACACCAGTCAATGATTATCGACGTTCCGGCCGTGGCGGGCAGGGGGTTGCCAATATCGAAACCAGCAAACGCAATGGTCAGGTCATGGCATCATTTGCTGTGGTTGAAGAAGATCAGTTGATGCTTGTCACCAATATGGGACAGGTTATCCGGATCCGCGTTCATGGCGGCGAGGGTGACTCGATACGGATTGCCAGTCGTAAAACCCAAGGTGTAAGGCTGTTTGATGTTGCCGATGATGAAAGCGAAAAGGTGGTTTCGGCCGGTCTTGTTCGCGAAACCGACAGTGATGACGACGATGATCACGAAGATAACCATACCGAGGGTCATGAGGGTGACAATAACGGCGATCAAGCGGGTGATGAAACAGCTGAAACCGCGGCAAATGCCCCGAATGCCCCAGCCCCAAATATCAATGACGGGCAAGATGATGCCGCTGATACGCCGTCGGATGCGGACAACGCATCCAATCAAGCCGATAATGAGGACAATCAATGAGCCAGCAGAAGGTTATTATTTATCCGGGCACCTTTGACCCGTTAACCTATGGCCATATCGACATTATCGAGCGTGGCGCACAACTTGGCGATCAATTGATTGTGGCTGTATCGCTCAATCTCGGCAAGCAGCCACTTTTTTCAATTGAAGAACGTACTGAACTCGTTAAGGCCGAAGTTGCGCGGATCAATGACGCAAACAAGACGGGTTTGCCAGTTCTGGTGAAAAGCTTTTCTGGCTTATTGACTGATTTTGCCACGCAGCAGGGCGCAACTTCGATTTTACGCGGGCTTCGCGCGGTTGCTGATTTTGAATATGAGTTTCAAATGGCCAGCATCAACAAACGGCTTCATGGCGAATTGGAAACAATGTTTCTTATGGCTGCTGAACAGCAGCATTTTGTCGCATCGCGCTTTGTAAAGGAAGTTGCCGTTTTTGGCGGTGATGTATCCAGCTTTGTTCCAGACAATGTTGCCAAGGCGCTAAAGCAGAAACTAGCAAACAAAAACGCCTAAACAGCCCGCCATATCAAAAAGCCACTCTGCCGCTTCCTACAGCGCGATGACATTCACAAAAAGAACCAACCCGCGCCATATGACTGGCTGATCGCATGCCCCAGACAAGCGGTAAAAACCCGGTCTGGAAATAGACAAAAATAAAGGCCAGCAAGGGTTACTTTAGGGTTTACACAAAATCGACACGTCTCTATAAGATGTCGGAGCGATGAAGTCCGATGTCATCGCAGGGGTCGTAAGGCCTGAAAAAGTTTTAAAGTTCGGGCGCGTAGCTCAGTTGGTAGAGCAAGTGACTTTTAATCACTGGGTCACAGGTTCGAATCCTGTCGCGCTCACCATTACCTGATACCAACAGACGGTAAATAAATCGCCCCCGGCCATGAAAATGACCGGGGGTTATTTGTGCCCAAATGCCCAAGGGAGGAAAAGCTATTCGGTGACACAAAATCCAGTTTTATCAAGCGCAATCACATTGCCATCACCATCACGGTAACAGGCGAATGATTCGCGGGCAGTCATCGAAGATGCAATCAAATTGGTCAATGCCGATTTGGGCAATGTTGGAAAACGACAACGCCTTGTCATGGTATTCACTGACAGGTCGCTGAAAAAGCTAACATTTACATGGTTCATTTCTCGCCTCCAGATTGGCCTTTGATTGTTTTGATCACTACCTATTCGCGTTCTTTGTTTTTCTAATTTAATAATAACTTGATTAATTTTTCGTTTATTACGCCTCACAATTGCGTGAGTTTGAAAAAAAGATTCACCCTGCAAAAAGCGGTATGCGACAATCTCCAAATGGCAAAAACTCCAAAATCCCCAGATGATGTGGTGAAAAACCCTTTTGCGTCAAAAGCGAGCGCGGCCAGCCCTGATGAAAACAGCTATCTTTTCCAGCGTTTTGAAAAGCTGGCATTCACCGGAACGGCATGGAGCTATTTCAAAATTTATTTCATCAATATTCTTTTGACCCTTTTGACCCTAGGGCTTTATGTGCCGTGGGCGCGGGTGCGGCGGCGGCGCTATTTTTATAGCAATACCCGTATCTTGGGCGATGGTATTGATTATCTTGCCACCGGTTTCGATTTGTTAAAGGGCTGGCTTTTGGTTCTGGCTGGGTTTGCCCTGTTTTATGCATTGCCTTTTTTCGATTTTGGCATTGCTTATCTAGACACGNTTTTTCTNATCGGGGTNTTCATCGCCTATCCTTGGGCGCTGAATAAATCACTGCAGTTCAATGCGCGGAATATTGTCTGGCGCGATGTTCGCTTTACATGGCATGGCAGCTATTGGGGCGTCGCCGTGAATTTGTTTATTGCCCCATTGTTGGGTCTTTTGACATTTGGCCTGCTATTGCCGCTCGCATCGCGAATGATGAAACATTATATCGCCAAAAATTATAGTTTTGGATCAAAACGATTCGAGATAACAACCAATCTGTGGGATTTCTACAAATCTGGACTCAAAACATTGATGCTGGGTTTTGGCATTGTGGTTGTGACAATCACGCCGCTTGGCCTCGTTTATTTTAATCCAAATATTCACGGACAAATTGATATGAACGCCCCCTTTAGCTGGACGATCATAATAATCATGTTTCAACTTCTTATGGTGGGGTTGTTTTTGGTCACCACTAGTTTTTACCGCGCACAAACCCGCAATCTAATGATTAACGGGTTAAGACTGGATGATAATATCCGGTTCCGGTCCGAATTATCAGGACTAAGGCTGGCTTGGATTGCTTTGCAAAATGCGGTTCTGATCATCCTCAGCTTCAGCTTGCTATTGCCGTGGGCGCATATACGCTATTATCGCTATCTGACCGAAAACACCTATATCCGCCCGTATAATGATATGACTCAATTCATTGATAACGAACGAAATGCTGGCCATTCGGTGGGGGATGCGTTTAGTGAAGNCGCT
>JGI26088J50261_1001370_pt1 | contig 13213 bp, 10 predicted proteins | sample SaaInl1SG_22_DNA_FD_50261 | JGI IMG/M metagenome (IMG submission 50261)
GCGTCACATCTTCGGGTATTAGTTGATTTGGGTTAATGCAGATCGGCCAATCGTACTGAATTCGTAGCAGAATAGGGCACCTTTTTCAGATCAATGACCATGACCGATACGCTCGTACCCACCGCCTCTCATATTCTTTTGCCCGCGCTCACAGATACCGCGGGTTGGCAACAGGTCGCCACTCAAACGGGCTTGTGGGTCGGTATCTTCGGGGCTCTGATACTGGCGCTGTGTGCATTGTCGGCATTGAAGTTTGCGCGCAGTGCCCTCAAGTGGCCGCCTAACGAGTTCGCATGGCTACTCGGCGCGCGCATCACAGACGGTCTGCTATTCCCCCTTATTTGGCTTCTGCTGCTGTTTGGCTTGCGCATTGCCATGACTCAATTTGGCTACGGCACGCTCGCGTTGCGGGTGGCTTTCCCCGTCGCTTTGGCTTTGTTGGTGGTCAACCTATTAATTAAAGGGGTTGGCCTTGCCTTTAAAAGCACGCCGTGGTTTGCCTCGGTTCGCACCCTCATTGTGTGGCTGGTCTGGCTGTGCGTGGTGGCTTGGTTTAGCGGTATTGCGTCGGTGGTGATCGCCGAGTTGGACAACGTGCAATGGCNAATAGGCAAGGACACNGTGTCACTGAAGATGCTGTTAAGCGGTTTATTCGGCGCGATTGGGGTTTTTATCATCGCGCTTTGGTTATCGGCGGCGATTGAAACACGGCTGCTGGCCAATAGCGTTGGTGCGGAGTTGTCCGTTCGTAAGGCGATTAGCAACATCTTCCGTGTGGTGTTGCTATTTGTTGGACTGATGCTGGCCTTGTCTACGGTGGGTATTGACCTGACGGCGCTGTCTGTTCTGGGCGGCGGTTTGGGTGTCGGTATCGGTTTTGGGTTGCAGAAATTAGCCGCCAATTACATCAGCGGTTTTGTTATTTTGGCGGAGCGCAGTTTGCGCATTGGTGACCTGGTGCGCGTGGACGGGTTTGANGGACACATCACCGATATCAAGGCACGCTACACCGTGGTTCGTGCCGCAGCCGGGGGGGAATCAGTGGTTCCTAACGAGATGTTGTTGGTAAACCGCATAGAGAACCTCTCGCTCGCTGATAAGTGTATTTGGCAAAGCACCCATGTAACGGTGGGCTATGACAGTGACGTGGAGCAGGTNCGCACCTTGCTGACCGAAGCGGCTGCNCAGCANCCGCGTGTCTTAAAAGAGCCCGGCCCCAGTGCCTCGCTGGTGGCTTTTGAGGCGGATGGCTTGGCATTTACGCTGGGCTTTTGGATTAGTGACCCAGAGAATGGTCGTATGAACGTCCTTTCGGAGGTCAATATCGCGATTCTCACGGCCTTACGCAGCCACCAAATAGAGATCCCATTTCCCCAACGTGTCATCCACCAGCGCTGAGTGCGGGATTCATCCGTATAATACGAAAAAGTACGGTCGTGCTTTTTTACATTGAAGACCCGTAATCAACGCAGGCTTTAATTGACGTTTACGTAAACGTAATATCAATTGGTGTACAGTTGATTCAACTATTTGTTGGGCTTCATACAGTTTGTATAAGCCATCTTTTTTCACGAAGGAGTGTTCATCATGAAGGTTTTGGTGCCCGTTAANCGCGTTGTGGACTACAACGTCAAGGTCCGTGTGAAGTCAGACGGATCTGGGGTGGATATCGCAAACGTGAAGATGAGCATGAACCCCTTTGATGAAATCGCGGTTGAAGAGGCTGTTCGCCTGAGGGAGAAAGGTGTCGTGACCGAGGTGATCGCGGTGTCATGCGGTGTGACTCAGTGCACAGAGACGCTGCGCACGGCGATGGCAATTGGCGCCGACCGCGCCATTTTGGTGGAAACCGACGTTGAGTTGCAGCCGCTCGCCGTCGCNAANTTACTCAAGGCGCTGGTCGACAAAGAAGGCCCGCAGTTGGTCNTCATGGGCAAGCAAGCGATTGATGATGACAGCAACCAGACAGGNCAAATGTTGGCGGCGTTGGCCGATTGGCCGCAGGCCACATTCGCGAGCAAGGTCGACGTGCAAGGCGCAGTAGCAAACGTGACGCGCGAAGTAGACGGCGGCTTAGAGACCTTGGGCGTAACCCTGCCAGCAGTGATCACAACAGATCTGCGTCTCAATGAGCCACGTTACGTCACGCTGCCAAACATCATGAAGGCGAAGAAGAAGACCATTGATACGTTCAAGCCAGAAGACTTGGGCGTCGATGTCGCACCGCGCTTGAAGACACTGTCTGTGCAAGAGCCTGCGAAGCGCAGCGCGGGTGTCAAGGTGGCCGATGTCGCGGCACTGGTGGACAAACTCAAAAACGAAGCCAAGGTGCTGGGCTAATCCAGACGGTAACGAGTCAAACAAACAAACGAACGAACGAATTCAGGAAACCTATGACTGCATTAGTAATCGCTGAGCACGATAACGCCAGCATTAAAGTGGCTACTCTAAATACCGTGACGGCCGCGCTGGCCTGTGACGCCGATATTCATGTATTGGTGGCGGGTGATCAGGCGGGTGCCGCCGCGACGGCTGCGTCGCAGGTCGCCGGTGTATCAAAAGTGATTCATGTGGATGATGCCGGCTTTGCGCACGGTCTGGCAGAAAACGTCTCAGCGCAGGTGCTAGCCCTCGCCGCAGGCTACAGCCACATTCTTTTTCCAGCTACGGCCTCAGGGAAGAACATTGCACCGCGCGTGGCTGCGTGTTTGGACGTGGCGCAGGTGTCGGACATTTCCAAGGTCATTTCACCGGATACCTTTGAGCGCCCCATTTATGCGGGTAACGCCATTGCGACCGTTCAGAGCAGCGACGCGACCAAGGTGATGACGGTGCGCACCACAGGTTTTGACCCCGCGGCAGCCTCGGGTGGTGCGGCAGGCATTGAGGTGGTGGCGGCGACGCTGGGTCGTGGCCAGTCATCATTCGTGGGTAGCGAAATTGCCGCCAGCGACCGTCCGGAGCTAACGGCGGCCAAGATCATCGTCTCTGGCGGACGTGCGTTGGGAAGCGAAGAGAAGTTCACGGAAGTCATGATTCCGCTGGCCGATAAGCTAGGTGCCGCGGTCGGTGCCAGCCGTGCTGCGGTTGATGCGGGCTACGCACCCAACGATTGGCAGGTTGGCCAGACAGGGAAAATTGTTGCTCCCCAGCTGTACATTGCGGCAGGCATCAGCGGTGCGATTCAGCACTTGGCTGGTATGAAGGACAGCAAGGTGATTGTGGCCATCAACAAGGACCCNGAAGCCCCTATTTTCTCGGTGGCTGACTATGGATTGGAAGCCGACTTGTTCGACGCCGTTCCCGAGCTAACCAAAGCCCTTTGAGGCTGGCTCCAAGGCGCTGCTTGTCAGCGCCTTTTTCTATCTCAATGCACCGCCGAACAGCGCGGTGCAGATAAAAAAAGCTGTAACTGACTGGAGAATGCGATGACCTACAAAGCCCCGACGCAAGACATGCTCTTTAACATGCGCCATGTCGCTGATATTGATGCGATTGCGCGTATGCCCGAGTTTGAAGATGCGGGCTTTGAGACGGCGCAGGCTGTTTTGGACGAGTGCGCCAAGTTCAACGAGGGCGTAGTGGCGCCGCTGAATTGGATTGGTGACCAGCAGCCTAGTCATTGGGATAACTTTGCGGTCAAGACCACGCCCGGNTTCAAGGAAGCATTCGCACAGTACGGCCAAGGCGGATGGCAAGGGCTGCAACACCCGGTTGCCTACGGTGGTCAGGGATTGCCTAAGGTTATTGGCGCTGCTTGCGGTGAAATGCTGAATGCCGCCAATTTGAGCTTTGCTCTTTGCCCTTTGCTGACTGATGGCGCGATTGAGGCTCTAATAACGGCTGCCAGTGATGACTTGAAGGAGCGCTACTTAGCGAAACTCATCAGCGGTGAGTGGACAGGAACCATGAACCTAACGGAGCCGCAAGCGGGCTCAGACTTGTCCTTGGTGCGATCCAAGGCGATACCGCAGGCGGACGGCACTTACCTGATCTCTGGGACCAAAATCTACATCACCTATGGTGAGCATGACATGGCTGAGAACATCATTCACTTGGTTTTGGCACGTGTGGAAGGGGCTCCGGAGGGGGTCAAAGGCATTAGCTTGTTCGTCGTTCCTAAGGTGCTGGTCCAAGCTGACGGCAGCTTGGGTGCGCGCAACGATGTGACCTGCGTCAGCATCGAGCACAAGTTGGGCATCAAGGCCAGTCCGACGGCGGTGCTGCAGTTTGGCGATGCGGGCGGTGCAACCGGTTATTTGGTTGGGCAAGAAAACCGCGGCTTGGAATACATGTTCATCATGATGAATGCGGCACGCTATGCCGTGGGTGTCCAAGGGATTGCGATTGCGGATCGTGCTTACCAGAAGGCGGTTTCCTATGCGCGTGACCGCGTGCAAAGNCGCCCCGTGGATGGTTCTATGAACCAATCAGCCCCCATCATTCATCACCCAGATGTGAAGCGCATGCTAATGACTATGCGTGCGTATACGGAGGGCTGTCGCGCATTGGCGACCGCCGCCGCCGCCGCGTTCGATGCGGCGCACCATCACACAGACGCCGAGACGCGCCAAGCCAATAAAGCTTTTTACGAGTTCATGGTGCCGTTGGTCAAAGGCTTCAGCACGGAAATGAGTTTGGAGGTCACCAGTTTGGGCGTACAAGTCCACGGCGGNATGGGTTTCATTGAGGAAACCGGNGCAGCGCAGTATTACCGNGACGCCAAAATATTGACCATATACGAGGGAACCACNGCGATTCAAGCCAACGACTTGGTCGGGCGCAAGACAGCGAGAGATGGTGCCACGCAAGCGTTGGCATTGGCCGAGCAGATCGCTAGGACAGAAGCTGACCTGATGGCCGTAGNCTCAGACGATGCGCAGGCGATGGCGAGCAGTCTGAAGGCGGCTCGCGAGGCCTTTCAGTCGGCAGCACAGTTTATTGCAGCGAACGCCAGCGCTAATCCCAACGCCGCGTTTGCGGGTAGTGTGCCCTACCTTATGCTCACTGGTAATGTGATGGCTGGTTGGCAGATGGCCCGCGCTTTGCTCGCAGTAGAGGGGTTGAGCGGGGACGAGGTCTTTGGCGATGCCTTCTTACAAGCGAAGCGCGTCACGTGCCGATTTTATGCCGACCACATTCTCACTAAGGTGCCAGGCTTGCGCGACAGCATCGTGCAAGGGGCCGATAGCGTTAATGCCATGGCGCTTGAGGCGTTCTAGGCAGACGGCGCCAAAGCCAACCCCCTACAGATAACTGGTTAGCGACTCATTTCACCCACTGGAGAGCAAAATGACAACAGACAACAAACAACGCGTTTTACCTGGCGCCTTGGCACGCGTGCCTTTTCCTGTAATCGGTTCGCCCCTGTTCATCATCAGCAACCCCAAACTGGTTATCGCGCAGTGCCAGGCGGGCATTGTGGGTTCTATGCCCGCGCTGAATGCTCGTCCAAAAGAGCTACTTGATGACTGGTTGGCAGAGATTACAGAGACCTTGGCTGCCTATGATCTTGCCCACCCTGAGGCGCCGTCTGCTCCGTTTGCCATCAACCAAATTGTGCATAAGAGTAACGACCGTTTAGAGCACGACACGGCGTTGTGCGTGAAATACAAAGTGCCGATCATCATCTCTAGTCTCGGTGCGCGCGAAGAAATTAATCAAGCCGCTCACAGTTATGGTGGCGTGGTGATGCATGACATTATCAACAACAAGTTTGCGCACAAGGCGATTGAAAAGGGTGCGGATGGTTTGATTGCCGTTGCATCTGGCGCGGGTGGCCATGCAGGCGTTAAGAGCCCATTTGCGCTTATCCAAGAGATTCGTGAGTGGTTCAACGGCCCCATTGCGCTGAGTGGCTCTATTGCGACCGGTGATGCGGTGTTGGCAGCGCAAGCCATGGGGGCCGATTTCGGCTACATTGGTTCGGCTTTTATCGCGACCGATGAGGCGCGGGCGACGCCCGAGTACAAGCAAGCAATCGTGGACTGCAACAGCGATGACATTGTGTACAGCAACCTCTTTACGGGTGTGCATGGCAATTACTTGGCACCAAGTATTCGCAACGCCGGACTGGATCCAGACAACTTGCCTGAGAGCGATCCCAGCAAGATGAACTTCTCGAGTGAAGCCACCAAGGCCTGGAAAGATATTTGGGGCTGCGGGCAAGGCATTGGTGCGGTCGACCGGGTACAAACTACCGCTGAATTAGTGGCGCGCTTGAAGCAGCAGTACGCTGCAGCGCGCGCACGTTTGAGCCTGTGAGGCATCAGGCGCGGTCAGCCTGAAATACGGCTACTGCCTAGCCTCTTGGCGCAACGCGGTCAGTAGCTTTTGGCCGGCGCGCCCGCTGACGTCATGGCCTAAGCGCTGTTGCTCAAGCTGAATGGCGGCGCGTGAACGGCTACCCAGTGCGCCGTCTACGGCACCGATGTCGTGGCCACGGGCCAAGAGCAAGGTTTGTATGTCTCTTTTCTCCTGACGTGACAGCCCCGCGTCATCGGTAGGCCAAGGCGTTGTGAAGACCGTAGCGCCGCGCAGGCGGTCTGACAAGTGGGCAATGGCCAATCCGTAGCTTTCCGATGCGTTGTAGCTGTAGATGGACTTGAAGTTACCGAGCAACAAAAACGCAGGGCCTTTGGGGCCAGACGGTAGCAAGAGTGCGGCATCCGAGGTGGTGCGAAGCGGCGCTTGCAGCAAGGGGCTGCCGTCGACCCGCTCGATGCCTTGGGCTATCCAGTAAGAGAGGTCGCGTACGCTTTTTCGGCCAACAGCGGCCGGCGGGCCTGATTGCGGTAAGCGAACTTCAAAACCCCAGACTTGTCCTGCTTTCCAACCCGCTTTTCGCAGAAAGTGCGCCGTAGATGCCAAGGCATCCACGGGGTTGGTGATGAGGTTACGCTTGCCGTCGCCGTCACCATCCTTGGCTAAGCGTAGAAAAGTGGTGGGCATGAACTGGGTTTGTCCAAAGGCACCCGCCCATGACCCCTTGAACAGCTCACGCTCAAAGTCACCCGCTTCTAAAATTTGTATGGCGGCGATGAGTTCGCGCGAAAAAAACGTCTGACGCCGACCCATACAACTCAGGGTACTCAGCGACTCGATGATGTCGCGTCCGCCCGTGTTCTGCCCGTAATTGCTCTCAACCCCCCAGACAGCCACGATGGTTTCGGCGTCGACGCCGTAGGTCGTCGCGATTTTTTCTAGAACAGCGCTATGTTGGTGCAACATGGCGATGCCATCTAGTACGCGTTCGTCGTCAACCAAGGTTGCTAGATAGTCCCAAATGGGTAACTTGAACTCAGGCTGATAATTCAGACGTTCCAACAACTCAGGTCGTGCGGTGACCGTTGCCATGGTTTTATCAAAAAAGGCCGGCTGCACACCCGCACGCTTAGCTTTCTGGCGCAGCGCTGAAACACAGGCTGCGGGTAAGGGGGCGGCAGCCTCAGCCTGCGATTCGGTGGCGGTCGTCTGCGCGTTCAGTAGTGCGGTCTGAGCCAGCAACAGGCTGACAATGAGATGTTTGCATAGCCTTGTCCCCGGTTGGGTCAGTGATAACACGTCTCTCATTGGCAGTTCATCCTTATTTACTTAGCCGAAAAATGCCTTGGCCTTCTCAAACCAGCCACCGCCGTTGGGACTGTGTTTGTCGCGATTTTTCTTAAACGATTCGTCAAGTTCTTTTAGTAACTTGCGCTGATGCTCGGTGAGCTTGACTGGCGTCTCGGTCACGATGTGGCAGTACAAATCACCCGCAATACTCGATCGTACCCCTTTAATCCCTTTGCCACGCAAGCGGAAAGTTTTTCCGTTTTGTGTGCCCTCTGGAATTTCAATGGTGGCTTTTCCGGCGAGTGTTGGCAGATCAATTTCCCCGCCAAGTGCCGCACTGGTCATGTTGACAGGGACTTGGCAGTGCAGGTCGTCGCCATCGCGTTCGAATATATCGTGCTTGCGCAGCCTGATTTCAATGAACAGGTCACCGGGAGGGCCGCCATTTTGGCCGGGCTCTCCATTGCCCGTGCTGCGTATACGCATGCCATCATCGATGCCCGCAGGGATTTTAATTTCAAGCGTTTTATTGGTTTTGGTCTGGCCTTGCCCGTGGCAGGTATTACAGGGATCCGCAATGATTTTCCCTTTGCCATGGCAGTGTGGGCAGGTCTGCTGCACACTAAAGAAGCCTTGGCGCATCTGCACCTGGCCCGCACCATGGCACGTGGTGCAGGTTTTGGCCTGCGTGCCGGGCTTGGCACCCGTGCCATCGCAAGGGGTGCANCTATCCCATGATGGAATACGAATCTGGGATTCTTTTCCAGCCGCGGCTTCCTCAAGCGTAATGTCCATTGCGTACGACAAATCGTTGCCACGGAATACTTGGCGTCCACCGCCGCCACCGCCGCCCCGTCGACCGCCACCGAAAATATCACCGAAAATATCACCAAAGGCATCGCCGAATCCGCCGGGACCGCCGGGGCCCCCTGCGCCGCCGCGCATATTGGGATCCACGCCCGCATGACCATACTGGTCGTAGGCGCCGCGCTTCTCGGCGTCAGAGAGCATCTCGTAGGCTTCTTTCACCTCTTTGAACTTTGACTCGGCAGACGCATCCCCCTGATTGCGGTCAGGGTGCCATTTCATGGCGAGCTTGCGATAAGCCTTCTTTATTTCGTCGTCGCTGGCATTCTTTGGAACGCCGAGTACTTCGTAAAAATCTCTTTTTGCCATAGTCTTTTGGACTTAATGCCCGCATACCCCACGTCGCCGCGAGGTGTTTTTAGGTGAGTTGAAAATAAGTGCTTTTGAATGCCAATCGCCGCCCAAGCGTCTAGGCACTTGGGCGGCGTTGGCTAGATAAACGTGCAGCGCACGTTACCTCGGGTGGAGACCGATTAGTCTTTCTTCACTTCCTTGACTTCTGCATCAACGATGTCGTCGTCATTGGCTTGGCTACCCGCCTCTGGCGCACCTTCGGCTTGTTGGCTTTGCATGTCGGCGTACATCTTTTCACCCAGCTTCTGGCTGGCGGTCATGAGTACGTTGGTCTTGGCTTCGATATCGTCCTTGTCGTCGCCTTTNAGGGCTTCCTCTAGCGCGGTCACCGCTTCATCGATGCTAGATTTTTCAGCCTCATCCAGCTTGTCCCCATGCTCGGNAACGCTTTTCTTCACGCTGTTAATCATGGTTTCTGCTTGGTTGCGTGCCTGAACCATCTCGACTTTTTTCTTGTCTTCGTCCGCATTTAGCTCGGCATCTTTCACCATTTGCTCGACCTCTGCGTCTGACAAGCCAGAGTTCGCTTTAATGGTGATCTTGTTCTCTTTGCCAGTACCTTTGTCTTTGGCCCCAACGTGCAAGATGCCGTTCGCGTCGATATCGAATGTCACTTCAATCTGTGGCGTTCCACGTGGTGACGGTGGGATGCCCTCTAAGTTGAACTCGCCCAACATTTTGTTACCCGTAGCAATTTCACGCTCACCTTGGAAGACCTTGATGGTCACCGCTGGTTGGTTGTCATCCGCTGTCGAGAACACTTGGCTGAATTTCGTTGGAATGGTGGTGTTCTTCGTGATCATCTTGCTCATCACGCCGCCCATGGTTTCGATACCTAAAGACAATGGTGTGACATCTAGCAACAGGACGTCGTTACGGTCGCCTGACAANACCTGACCTTGAATCGCCGCACCAACCGCAACGGCTTCATCTGGGTTGACGTCACGGCGGGGCTCTTTACCAAAGTAGGCCTTGACCTTTTCTTGCACCTTGGGCATACGGCTCATACCGCCGACCAAGATCACATCGTTGATGTCGCCGACGCTGAGGCCAGCATCCTTCATCGCGGTGCGGCAAGGTGCGATGGTGCGCTCGATCAATTCGTCAACCAAGCTTTCGAGCTTGGCACGTGTCATTTTGATGTTCAAGTGCTTGGGACCAGACGCGTCCGCTGTGATGTACGGCAGGTTGATGTCGGTTTGTGCACCGTTGGACAACTCGATTTTGGCCTTTTCTGCAGCTTCTTTGAGGCGCTGCAGAGCCAGTACGTCTTTGCTGAGATCGACGCCTTGGTCTTTCTTGAACTCCTCAATGATGAAGTCGATAATGCGCTGGTCAAAGTCTTCACCGCCNAGGAAGGTATCGCCGTTGGTAGACAACACCTCAAACTGCTTTTCGCCGTCAACATCGGCAATCTCAATAATGGACACGTCGAACGTACCACCGCCCAAGTCATAGACCGCGATTTTTCTATCGCCTTTAGCCTGCTTGTCCAAGCCAAAGGCCAGTGCAGCAGCGGTAGGCTCGTTAATGATGCGCTTTACGTCCAAGCCTGCGATGCGTCCCGCATCTTTGGTTGCTTGGCGCTGTGCATCGTTGAAGTAGGCGGGCACGGTGATGACCGCNTCNGTGACTTCTTCACCCAGGTAGTCTTCAGCCGTTTTCTTCATCTTGCGCAAAATCTCAGCGCTGACTTGTGGAGGAGCAAGCTTCTCGCCGCGTATTTCAACCCATGCGTCGCCGTTGTCGGCCTTAGCAATTTTGTAAGGCATGAGATCGATGTCTTTTTGGACTTCTTTCTCATTAAATTTCCGACCAATCAGACGCTTAACCGCGTAGATGGTGTTTTGTGGGTTGGTAACGGCTTGGCGCTTGGCTGGTGCGCCCACTAAAATCTCGCCGTCCTCTTGATACGCAATAACAGAAGGGGTCGTGCGCGTGCCTTCGCTGTTCTCGATCACGCGTGTGGTGTTGCCTTCCATGACAGACACACAGCTGTTGGTGGTGCCTAAGTCGATGCCGATAATTCTTCCCATGATGGACTCCTGATGCTTGTAGCGGTGATGAGGGTTATTTGAAACTATGAAACGTATGTCGTTGTCTTTTGACAGATTTCAAGGTCAAGAGACAAAAATTAGTCGCTGGCGCCGAGTTACTTGGGTGCCGTGACCGTTACGAGGGCAGGGCGCAAAACGCGGTCTGCAAGTAGGTAGCCTTTTTGCAGCACGCTCACCACGGTGTTGGGCTCTTGCTCTGCGGGTAGGACGCTAATGGCTTGGTGCTGGTGCGGATTAAATTTCTCGCCATTAGGCGGATTGATTTGTACGACTTTGCTGCGCTCTAATGCACTGAGCAATTGTTTCTGTGTGGCGGACACGCCTTCACGCATTTGCTCAACAGTGCTTTGCTCAACGCTGAGCGCGGCCTCTAGGCTGTCAATCACGGGTAAGAGACTCTCAGCGAAACTCTCGACCGCAAATTTGCGGGCTTTTTGCACTTCTTCATCAGCACGGCGACGCGCGTTTTCTACATCGGCCTTGGCGCGTAGAACGGTGTCGTTAGCCTCGTCGAGTTGGGCTTGCAGCGATTCGAGGGTGACGAAGGGCTCAGGTGCGACCGCCTCAGGCGAGGGCGCTTCAGGCGCAGGCGCGGCAGCTTGGGCCGCCGCTAACACGTCTTGGGTCGAGGGTTCGCTGGCAGTGCCAGCCTGTGGTGCGTCGGGCGCTTCATTGGGCTTATTTGATTCGGATTCTGACATCGTTAAATTTACTTTAAGAAGACGTGGGATGGGCGTGACCGACAAGGCATACCGCCCCTACAAGTAAGTAGGTGGGGGTGGGTTGGCAGAATTCAAGAGCGGAAAAAACGCCCCATACGGGGCGTCTTCTCATTAAGCTTTTCTGGTTACAAAGAGTCCATGAAGCTGCGCAACTTGTCGCTGCGACTGGGGTGCTTTAGCTTACGCACAGCCTTTGATTCGATCTGGCGAATGCGCTCGCGCGTGACGTCAAACTGCTTACCGACTTCTTCTAGCGTGTGATCAGTCGACATTTCGATACCGAAGCGCATACGCAGAACTTTCGCTTCACGTGGCGTTAGGCTGTCCAAAATGTCTTTCACCACATCACGCAAGCCCGCCTGCATCGCGGCCTCTAGTGGAGCTGTGTTGGCGGTGTCTTCAATGAAGTCGCCCAAATGCGAGTCGTCGTCATCACCGATAGGCGTTTCCATTGAGATCGGCTCTTTCGCGATCTTCATGATCTTGCGGATTTTGTCCTCAGGAATTTCCATCTTCGGCCAAAACGCTGGCATCTGGCTCAAAACCAAACTCTTGCAAGTGCTGGCGACTGATGCGGTTCATCTTGTTGATGGTTTCAATCATGTGCACCGGTATGCGAATGGTACGCGCTTGGTCTGCGATGGACCGTGTGATCGCTTGGCGAATCCACCANGTGGCATAGGTCGAAAACTTGTAGCCACGACGGTATTCGAACTTATCAACCGCCTTCATCAAACCAATGTTGCCTTCTTGGATGAGATCCAAGAATTGCAATCCGCGGTTGGTGTATTTTTTAGCGATGGAGATCACCAGTCGCAAGTTGGCCTCGATCATTTCGCGCTTGGCGCTGCGCGAATTGGTCTCGCCCTGAATCATGCGTTTGTGAATGCTTTTCAGCTTATCCAACGGCACCACAACGACCGCCTGCATAGACGCTAAGTCGTTTTGTAGCTCTTGGACGGGCGGGATGTTCCGCTCCATGATGGCACTCCACGACTTGCCGGCAGCCGCTTCCTTTTCAATCCACTTGGTATTGAGTAAGTTAGCAGGGAAAGCCTTAATGAATTGCTCCTGTGGCAGGCCACATTTGTCCACCAAGATGCGGCGTAATTGACGCTCTTTGGCTCGCACGGTTTCCACCTGATCGCGGACCATGTTACTGAGCTTGTCAATCGTCTTCGCCGTGAAGCGGATGGTCATTAGCTCTTGCGTGATGGCCTTTTGAGCCTTGATGTAGCCGGGTGAGCCCCAGCCATCCTTGTCATAGGCTTTGCGCAACTTGTCAAAGTTCTCAAGCATGCTATCAAAGCGGGTGAGTGCCTCGTTTTTGAGCTTTTCCAACAGCTTGGTGAGTGACTTCGAGCCGCCTTTGCCGTCGTCGTCGTCATACTCTTCGTCGAAGTCTTCTTCCGCGACGTAGTCATCGTTTTCATCGGCATCGGAAAAACCGTCCACGACCGTGGAGATAACCACCTTGTCTTCGCGAATCTCTTCGACCATTGCAAAAATGGCGGCGATGGTTGCGGGCGACTCTGAGATGGACTCGACCATGTCTGTCAAGCCTTGCTCAATGCGCTTGGCAATCTCAATTTCGCCCTCGCGGGTCAACAACTCGACGGTACCCATCTCGCGCATATACATGCGCACAGGGTCCGTGGT
>JGI26088J50261_1001372_pt1 | contig 13193 bp, 15 predicted proteins | sample SaaInl1SG_22_DNA_FD_50261 | JGI IMG/M metagenome (IMG submission 50261)
ACATCCCTACAACTTTGAATAATTGGAGGAGTTTTATCTAAAGTAAAGGTATATTAGTGAAGTTGGGGATTATTTTTACAAGATAAATAGAATCAGTAATTTTAAGGTATGTCCAAAAAACTATCTTTAGCTGAAACACATCCTGAACTAGCAAAGCAGTGGCATCCGACTAAGAATGGAGATTTATCTCCTGAAAAAGTTACTCGTGGAAGTGATAAAAAGGTGTGGTGGAAATGTAGGAATGGTTCAGATCACGAGTGGGAAGCATCAGTTAGTTCAAGAGTTCGTGGTCGAGGATGTAAAGTCTGTTCTGGATGGAAAGTAGTAGAATCAAATTGTTTGGCTACATTGAAACCTGAGCTAGCTTCTGAGTGGAACTTTGAAAAAAATTCATCTTTAACACCTTCTGATGTTACCCCACAAAAAAATTTAAAAGTTTGGTGGACTTGCAAAGTAGATTCTTCACACGTATGGGAAGCTAAAATCTGTAATAGGTCAAATGGTAGAGGCTGTCCATATTGTAGTGGACATAAGCTAGGAAGAAAAAAAAGTTTTGGGGCTTTATTTCCAGACCTGGTGAAAGAATTACATCCAACTAAAAACGGTGATATCGATCCTTTTTTAATTTTCCCCAGTACTAGTAAAAAAGTTTGGTGGCGATGTAGCAAGGGGACTGATCACATCTGGGAAGCATCATTAAACAATAGAACATCAAAAGGTAGAGGATGCCCAATTTGTTCAGGTCAGAAAGTAGTTCCTTCTAACTCCTTAGTAAATACACATCCAGAAATTGCTAAGGAATGGCATCCAACAAAAAATGGTGATAATACACCTTTAAATGTTTCACAAGGATCAATAAAAAAGTATTGGTGGCAATGTAGTATAGATCCAGAACATATATGGGAGGGTCCCATTGCAGTTAGAACCTCCAAATATAAAAAGGGAGGTTGTCCAGTATGTTACGGGAGAAAAGTTGTAAAAACCACTTCTTTTGGATATAGATATCCTGAGATAGCTGAAGAATGGCATCCAACAAAAAATGGAAGTTTAACTGTTTTTGAGGTTACACCGTTTAGTGGTAAAAATTTTTATTGGAGATGCAGTAAGGGGAAGGATCATGTTTGGAAATCGAAAGTTAGCGATAGAGTTAATGGTAATGGTTGTCCTGTTTGTGCAAATCAAGTTGTGGTTCAATCTAATTCGATGAGAGCAACTCACCCAAAGCTTACAGAAGAATTTGATAATTCAAGAAATAATGGTCTTACACCTGATAACATAGGGGCATTTTACTCAAAAAGGGTTTGGTGGGTTTGTTCCAGAGATCCAATGCATACATGGCAAGCAATTCCTTGGGAGAGAAGTAATGGAAACACAGGTTGTCCTTATTGTACATTAACACCTCAATCTAAGCAAGAATTAATCATCACATTTGAGCTTTTAAAATTTTTCAAGAATATTAACCCCAAAGGACACAAGACCAGGCTAAATGGAAAGTTAAGATCTATTGATATTTTTATTCCAGATCTGAATTTAGCAATAGAATTTGATGGATCATACTGGCATAAGGATAAAAGGGCTATCGATAAAATTAAGTCTGAAATGCTAATGGATGAGGGTTATCAGGTTATCAGAATTAGAGAGCATCCACTTAAGAAGATCTTTGAAAATGACATTATCAGTAAACTTCCATACAACGGTAAAGAAATCACCGATAATATACTGAAGAGGATTTTGGAACTTTATTCAGTAAAGGATTCAATGAGAAGTAAAATTCATAACTATTTTTCAAAGGAAGGTTTACATAATGAGAAAGCTCTTGACAAATACATTTATCAGATTTTAGAAGAAAAAGCAACAAAAAGAAATGTAAACAATAATACAAGATCTAACAACAGATGAATTGATAGACTCTCTTAAAACTTTTGAATTGAATAATATATCAGTATTTACATGTTGAGGTTTCTTGTAACTGAGAAAATACTTTTCCCCAAAACCCTAATCGGAGTGGTTTTTATATCGAGGTCAATTTTTTCTCCTTATAAAAATGACACGGTTCGAGTCCATCTAGGGGAGCAACTTAAAATGATAAAACCGTTATACTGTTATAGTGTAGCGGTTTTTTGTTTTATAATTATTTACTATAATCAATTTTTATTTATTGTTTATCAATAATTTATTTACTTTTGTCATTAAAATGTAATTTGATTAGTTTATGGAAGCTAAGGGCAAAAAAATTATTGAAAGGAGTTCAACAATNTTTTTAAAATTGATTCTCTATGTATTGAGTNTGGGAGCTATTTCACTTTCAGNATTTCTCATTTTAAACACAATCAAATTAGATTTGGTAGGAGGATATAAACCTATTTTGATTGGGGTGTCGATTTCCATNCTTCCTTTTTTGTTTATTTTCTATCAATCACTTCTGCTGCTCAATTTGATTGATAAGAANCAATCATTAACTGAGTATTCAGTAAATGCTTTGAAAAATATCAAATGGACTTCACTTCTTATCAGTATGCTATACTTGGTAGGCTCACCTTATGTTTTTATTGTCGCTGAAAAAGACGATGCTCCCGGGGTAGTAGCTCTTAATATGTTACTTATCATTGGACCTTTTACGGTTGGGGTTTTTGCTTCCATTTTACAAAAACTATTGATTAATGCAATTGATTATAAATCAGAAACAGAATTAACAATCTAAGGGGATGGCAATAGTTGTAAATCTTGATGTTGTAATGGCTCAAAGAAAAATGTCTTTGAATGAACTATCTGAAAAGGTAGGAGTATCACTATCTAACTTATCAATACTCAAAACAGGCAAAGCAAGGGCCATTCGATTTTCTACATTGGAATCTCTCTGTGAAGCTTTAGATTGTCAGCCTGGTGATTTATTAGAATTCAACACAGAAAAAAAATGAAACACCTAAAAATTATTCTCACAGGAATCCTTCCTATAATAATTACAATCATCGGGAGTAATAGCTATAGTTGCTGGAGAATTAGATGATGCACCCGGAGCAATTTTGATTGGGGTTTTAATAATCGTTGGGGGAGCAATTTTGAATATAAGATTAATTAAAAACTTATTTAATCATGAATTTGACACTAATTAAAAGAACATTATCTCCTCTATTACTATTGTTGATTCCACTTTTTGGAAACATTTTTTCTAACCAAGTCAATTGGTCTTTATTTGACTTTATAGTTATGGGGTTTTTGTTGGTATTAACAGGGTTAAGCATACATTTTATCTTGGAGAAGGTTAGGAACAAAACATTTAGAATAGTGCCTATTATTTTTGTTTTAATAATTTTTCTGATGATTTGGGCTGAGTTAGCAGTAGGAGTTTTTGGAAGTCTGATTGCCGGTAGTTAATTCATTTTCAGATTTAGTTGCGCTGCATCTTTGAATAATAGGGGGAGCAAACTTCTAACCACTACAAGCCTTGCATTTGCAGGGCTTTTTTATTTCTGCACATTTTCTCAAGAACTTAAATAAAGTTATGAAACTTGGCACTCATATGGCATCTCTATTTTCCGATAAAGTCTTTAAATCCTTTCCATCCTTTGTTCTTGTAATACGAATGAGGATCTTTTGGTAAACTATGATCAAAGTAATCTGATTTAGTGTATAATCTCCACTCCTTTATATTATTGATATTAAGTTTGCTTACAATCTTTTTTGCCTTATAAAAACTTACTATTTCCCTCGACCTATCTTCATAACCTAAGAAATCACCCCAACTCTTCCATCCTGAATTGACATATACTCTATCAGCTGTAGCTGGGATATTAATTTCTATTTGATTTAACTTTAAAAATTCCTTCCATTCCTTACTGGATTTAAGATTCAACTTGGAAGCATATTCTTTTGCATCATTAAAACTTACCCAACCTAACCTTGCACGGTTATAGGAGGATACTAAGAAAAGAACCTTTACTTGATGTAGTTTCTTTAAAAGCCATATTGTTAAATGCTTTCTTATGATGTCAATAATATTCTTTTAATATTGATTTAACCTTCTTCAGAAGAAGATCTCTTTTTAAGTTTTAGATTGTAGCTTTCCTTTTCCCATTAAACCTTGAAGAATTTGAGCAATTAAGATAACGAGTGCACAACCTAAGAGATTTAACCACAAGTATGACATAAGGTCTACATAGAAGACTAGGACAACTAATATTTGGGTAATAATTGCGGCATAAAAAACTGCTTTCCCCTGAATACGCTTGAAGAAAAAAGCGAGTAGAAAAATCCCCAATACGTTTCCGTAAAAAATAGAACCTATAATATTCACCAGCTGAATGAGATTTTCAAATAGGCTAGCTACAGAGGCGATGAGAATTGCGATAATTCCCCAAACTAGTGTAAAGACCTTTGAAACTTTCAAATAATGTCGAGGAGCATTAGAAGCAGGTACGTACCGCTTGTAGATATCCAAAGTAGTAATGGTTCCTAATGCATTTAATTCTGAAGCGGTAGAAGACATCGCTGCAGAAAGAATTACTGCGAGTAACAATCCTATTAAACCTACTGGGAGGTTATCTAAAATATAGTGAATAAAGACATAATCCTTATCGTTTGAAGCAATACTTGGATCTGCTTGAACAACCAACTCCTTTGCTCTGCTTCTGAGTTCATTTTCCCTAATAACTAGCTTTTGAATCTCGTTTTCAAGCAAGGCTATTTTAGATGCCTCACTCCTATGATTCGATTCTAGATAATTCAATTGAAGTAAGCTTCTCTCCTTTTGAATATCGGATAGTTCATCACTTAATGTCTTGTATTCTTCTTGATAATCTGGAGCTTGTAAAACTGCTCTAGCAGCTGGATTAAAGTGGATTGGGGTATAGTTGAACTGATAGAAAACAAAAACCATTACCCCTACAAAGAGTATGAAAAACTGCATGGGAATTTTGAATATTCCGTTAAAGGCTAATCCGAGTTGGCTTTCTCTTTTCGATTTCCCAGACAAATAACGTTGTACCTGACTTTGGTCGGTTCCAAAATAAGAGAGGGCTAGAAAAAATCCACCTGTAATACCGCTCCAAAAGGTGTAGCGATTGTTGGGGTCAAGACTAAAATCTAATACCTCCAATTTACCNGATTGATCTGCTATAGTAAGGGCGTCAACAAAGGACACCTCCGAAGGTAGTCCTGAAATAATCATGTACAAGGCGATAAACATTCCGCCCATGATCACAAACATCTGTTGTTTGTGTGTAACATTTACCGCTTTGGTACCTCCACTCACCGTGTAAAGGATTACCAAACCTCCAATGGCTACTACCAATAATTTCAAAGGCCAGCCTAATACCGCAGAAAGTATGATAGCCGGTGCGTAAATAGTGATCCCTGCAGACAGACCTCTTTGAACTAAGAATAGTACTGCCGTTAAGGTTCTCGTTTTAGCATTAAATCTATTTTCTAGGAACTCATACGCCGTTTGAACGTTCAATCGGTAATACAAAGGGATAAAAACCAAGATAATAACCACCATGGCAATGGGAAGACCAAAATAGAATTGAACGAATCCCATGCCGTCATGATAAGCTTGGCCTGGAGTGGATAGAAAAGTTATGGCTGAGGCCTGAGTAGCCATCACAGATAGCCCAATGGTAGCCCAATTAGCTTCTTTTCCACCCAGAACATAGTCCTTAATATTTTGAGTACCTCGGGTTTTCCAAATCCCATAAGTCACAATAAATATTAGGGTAGACAGGAGGATGATCCAATCAACTAACTCCATATTCTTAGTTCTTTTCTGAAGGATTTGAAGATGACGAATTCACTCCCAATGAAATTATATTTGTGATCAGTTTATACGCCCCTGACACTCCGGCAGGTAGTTCTCTGAAAAAGCTAAGGCCTGTGTAGACGAAATATCCATCACCTAGTGGTGCCACTAATAAACTTCCTTTTTTTGGGGCTTCAGACTGGTCATGCATTTCTAGAATTGAAATATAGGATTTGTCCCATCGATTAGGGAAATACAAACCTCTTTCTTGTACCCAACCTTCAAAATCCTTCTCAGTAATCTTATTTGGAAACGATAAGACCGGATGATTCGGCTGCAAAAGTTTCACCACTGCATTTTCTTCGGTTACCCTATCTGAGGAATTCGTCAACGGGAATGGTGCAATACTGATCTTATTATTTCCTCTTCGATTTGCTGTATTGTACTGACTAATTAAAACCCCACCTTGTGAGACATAATCTAATAATTCTTGTTTCTTGAGAGCTAAACCTTCGATCACATTTAATGCTCTTACCCCAAGAATTACAGCATCATACTTTTTGAGTGCATTCGTCGTGATTGTCGAAGGTTCAATCTGTTCGACATCATAACCTATAGCTTCTAAACTTTCAGGCAGCTTGTCTCCCGCACCCATAATGTACCCGACATATTCACCCCTCTTTTGTAAATCCAAACGCACAAATTTTGATGCTGCATTCACCAAAACCCGCTGAGTTGGTATATGGTCATAGGTGATAGAAATAAGGTTTTTTGTATATGATTTAGCATTTACCCTAGCCTCTACAGTGGCAATAGTTTCAGTAGCCTGCTTAGGTGGAGAAACGGTAAATTTTAAGGACACTTGTTTGCCCTCTTCGGAGAGATTAAAGGATTGTGTCAGCGGTTCTATCCCCCACTCTTTGGGAAGGTTTAGGCTAAGCTCACCTTTCTGGTTGGGCGCAAAGGATTGTACATTCACCACCACCTCTTTAGTCAACTGATCTGAAAACAGAACTACATCATCTGAAAGTGCTACAGAAATTGGAGGTACTACTTTAAATCTTTCCCAAAGCTCTCCTTTGTCTGGTTTTGCATACCGATATACAAGCGGTAAGGCAAAAGGCATATGAATATCACCAATGCTCAAGAGGACCTCTGCACTTACAGCCGGCGGAGACTCTGGCAGCCCTATCAAACGTTGATCTTCTACCTCATACATCCCCAAACTAGGCGACTCCTTGAGCCAATATGGATTACTAAACTCCGTCGATTCTTGTATTTCTAAAGGCAGAACTATAGCTGTGTTAATATTAGCCTCTAAATGCTTTTCAACGATCGAACTCAGCATTTTCGCACCCTTAATTTGAATCTGCCTTACGCTGATTAGGGAGGTATCTCTAGCTAGCAACTTTAGCGTGGTATTAATACTCTCTCCAGGGGTGGCATAAGCTGTGCTTGTCTCAAAAGCTAAGTACAGACCAGAGATGTCCTTAATTAAATTGACAATCTGTTCGCTTTTCTGTGTTCTCCAAAATTCATCTTCGATTTGCTGAATCAAGGCATAGGCTCGAAGTAAATCAGGTAAATGAATCGAAGGGTTTTTGAAGTCAAAATTCTCCTCAATAGGCAAGAGTAATGCCTGAATTTTATATCCTTCTGGGATACGTGTCCAGGAAGTGTTTATCCCTTGAAATATATCTTGACCTGCTAAAGACTCTCCTTTGAGTAATTCAAGATACTCCATCTCTTCTCCTCGACTGTTTAGCCTACCAAAACCTTGACAAAGGTGCTTACTGCTCGCAAGTGAAGCTATTTCATTATTAGACCTACCTAAACTAGGGTAGTAGACGCCAACATCTACACTTACCAACCCGTTCTTAGAAGCCTCTCTAAATTTTTCTTGTGAACCGTAAAACCACCATGAAGTATTAAAAAATATCCTCGAAGGTTGCCATGGTTCAAGTTCAATAAGCTGCTCAGGATAAGCCGTTGAATTCGCAGCTAAATCAAAGGCTTCCATGCTTAACATAGCACTTGAGGTATGATGACCATGGGTAGATCCTGGAGTCCTGTGATCGAATCGATTAATAATCACATCGGGCCTAAAGGCTCTTATTCTTCTTACTACATCTGAGAGAACAGTGTCCTTATTCCAAATTTGTAAGGTTTCTTCTGGAGTTTTTGAATACCCAAAGTCATTAGCTCGGGTAAAAAATTGTTGTCCACCATCTACGCCTCTAGCGGCTAACAACTCTTGGGTTCGAAGAACACCTAATAATTCTCTTATTTCTGTACCTATTAAATTCTGTCCACCGTCACCACGCGTTAATGAAAGATAAGCAGTGTTCGCGTGGGTTTTATGCGTGAGGTAGGAGATAAGCCTTGTATTTTCATCGTCCGGATGCGCCGCAACGTACAATACATTGCCCAAGAAATTCAATCTTTGAAGATCATGATAAAGCTCTGAACTCGTTTTAGGCTTGAAATCTTGGCCCGAAATAAAACCCATTGCGAAGAAAATAAGTACGAAGGAACCTATCGTTCTAATGAGCTTATTGACACCTCTGAAGTTTTTGTGGAGTTGCATATTTTTTTTGCTTTCGGCAAACTAAGTGATCAAGATAAAGATATCTCTTGAAATACTTGCTTAAGGAGGCAATCAATCTGAACACAGTTACTCCAATCACAGATAGTCGTTCAATGGTCTTCATTGTTTAACTTCGGGGTATGAAAGTGATCAGTTTAAGAGATTTTCAAAATGAAGAATTCTGGAATACAATAACCCACTTTGTTGGGTTCATCCTGTGCCTTGGTGGTATCCCCTTACTATTTTATTTTAATCAAAACCTCACTAACCTTAGTTTTGCCGCTTGCGCTCTTTTTTCCCTAGGATTGTTGATGGTGTATGGCTCGTCTTCTGCCTATCACTTTGTAATCGACAAGCAACTAAAAAAGAAACTGAGAATCCTCGATCATATTAGTATCTACTACCTAATACTAGGGTCTTATGCGCCGTTGTGCTTGATCACTCTTTACGATGCTTCAGGTCGAACTATATTTTTAACGGTTTTGTCACTAGCTGTGGTGGGAACCATTAAAAAAATATTCTTCACCGGTAAGTATGGATTCATTTCTCTTTTTCTCTACTTGTTAATGGGCTGGATGATTATTTTTTACTTCCGCTCCATTATCAACTTAATTGATTTTCGGGCTCTCGTCCTTATAGCTTTAGGAGGCTTGTTTTACACCTCTGGGGTTGTATTCTACGCGCGTGACAAGAAAAAGTATTTTCATGCGATCTGGCACTTATTTGTACTCGGAGGTTCCTTATTTCACTATCTAGCAGTTTTACTTTATATCGTTTGAATAATTAAAATAGGAGTAACATCTAGCGACTTTAAACGTCCTAATAAGTAATGAGGTATTTTCTAATTCTACTTTTGACTATTGCTCCCTTTTGTTGGTCTCAACATTCTACTAACCCAATAATTTTACGAGCCGACACCTTAGATCTAGGGCAGAAACCCATCTTGCTTAATGAAGTCGTAGTTAGCACAAATGATTTGTCAGCATATCAACTGGTTATGGAGTCAAAGAAAACTATGCAGCCCTTTGTCGAAACTAATCGTCGAGCGTTTACATATTTCCTACGCCATTCAGAACTTAACGATGTTCATTTAGACTTCGAATTAAAAAAATCTACTTTAGAACAGATTGACTATAGAATGATTGAGCAAATTACTCAAAGCATTCCAACACATTCTTCTATACACGTAGAAGCCTTACTTAAATTAAGTCAGAACGATAGCCTAGGAGAATCAGCAAGATTACTTCGAGGTTTCGAATTAGAAGAAGAATCAAGTAAAATCGATGCAGAAAATGTAGCAGAATTTTTCTTAGAAAAAATTGAAGAAAGTTTAAGCAAGGGTAATTACTTCAAGGTAAAGTCTGGAATATTTGGAGGGAAAATTGAGGAAAATGATATAAATCTTGATGAACTTCGTTCGCAAAAAGGCGATATCGTACAAGACAGTATTGATATTCAGAAGATTCATAGAATACAATCTGCTGTAGGCTATCAAAAGTTAATGGAAATTAATAAGTACCAGCCGCATTACTCAGATCCACAAGTAGCCGTTTATTCGAAACCGAAACGTTTTGATTTTCAAATCGTTGATTACACCTTATTCAAAGATCATTGGGTACATGTAGTTGCCTTCAAAGAAAAATCAAAAGCACAATTTTATGGAGAACTTTGGATTAGCGAAGAAGACAAAGCGCTATTACAATTCAAGTTTATCAACAATAAGCCCATAAAATCAGTGAAATTACTTGGTGTTGAATATTCAGAACCGAGAGTACAGGGTCAATTTTTATATAAAAAATTTGATGATGGTAGTTATCGTAACTATTTCGGCCGGCTCGAACAAGACACGAAAATAAGTGTCGATCGACCACTTTCATTTATAGAGAAAAAGAAATCTTTTATCGGGGGACGTAAAGTGAATCGAGTTGATCTAGATATGTTTTTCAGTTTGAATCAAATAGAGGAGTACACTTACATCCTATCTGAAAAGGAGATGCAAATTACTGATAATGAAAACTATTTTATTTTAGAAAAGCTCGACTCCTACCCTTCCCATTACTGGAAAAACGAAGCATTTTCGATAGCCCCCAGTGAAGCAATGAAAAATTTTAAAAAGCTTACAGAAAAATAATTTTGTAACCTATACTTCTCAATTCAAATAAAAAATGTTACGTTTGCGTTACATTAAATAAATAAGAATCCATGAATGCAGAAGTACTAATACCCACCCTTGCTATATCCACAGGGATCATTATCCCAATTGCTGTTTTTATCTGGCAATACTATGATGCTAAAGGAAAAAGAGAAGCTGTAGTTGAAATCTCAAAACACCTCAACGATCCTTCAAAACTAGAAGAGCTTTTACAAATTTTCGATGAGCGCAAGAAGGAACCTATTGACTATCGTCGTGGCGGAGTAATTACAATTTTCGTGGGTGCAGGTTTATTTTTCTTGGGCTACTTTTTCTTAGGCAGCATTCTAAAAGGCGTTGGAGCCCTAGTAGGTCTTATCGGCGTAGGCACAATGATTGCAGGATACCTATACCCTAATACAGAAAAAGAACTAACTGACGCAGTTGATAAATTTGAAAAGAAGTAAGAATGGGTAAGGACCATCAAAAACTCCTTAATAATCTGGAAGAATTGCGAAAACGCGTAGGTTTAACTCAAGAAGAGCTCTCAGTTCAAGCCGAGGTATCAAGAAAGAGTATAAACGCAATTGAAAATGGAGTTTATGTCCCCTCGACCGTGTTAGCATTGAAGATTTCGAAAACCTTGAACTGCAAGGTAGAAGACCTTTTTAGGTTGCCTTAAGTCATTACTGCTTGTGTAAACCAAAATACACCACTATGTATAGCGGTAGATCTCTAAGATTCAAGAATTAGGTCTATTATTTTTTCTTTGTATACGATGTTGTCTTCTGATTATAGTTAGAAGAAAGTATACGTAAATAATAAAGATTACGGTTCCTATAGAAAACATTAATTTATTCTGCATCGTCTTGTGTATTTTTAGCGTCCCTTCTTCTCTGTCTGATTGCGATTGCAAAACCTAAAATGGTAATTGGCCATAATCCAACATATATACCTTCTAGCTGATTTCCAGTAAACCAAAGAAATATGGAATAGAGAAAACTTAAGAACGCAAGTATTGTTGGATAGTATTTTTCTAAAAATTTCATCGAACTTCTTTTTCTTTAAGATACGAAAGAAAAATTAACCCTTAATTCACCTCGTAGATTCGCAAAAAAATTATCAATTGAAGGTTGTCAAAATGCTCTTGTAATGTACACTGATGAGAAGTTAAATTACTTCACTATCTTATGAAGAGCTAATATTCTCAAAATGAAAACATTGAAGGTTATTCTGTCTCTAATTCTGTCGTCGGTCGTTATCAACGTATGGATTTTTAGATTCAATAGACCCACTATTTACCGGGGGGGCAATTCCTCCAATATGATTGAAGAGTTTGCTTCCTACGGATTAAGTGAACCCTTTGTATATATCGTTGGGGCTTTTAAAATACTCGCAGCTTTAGGTGTTCTGATTGGTATATTCAGAAAAAAGTTAATCATCCCGTCTGCTTTGCTCATGGCTCTTTTAATGGCCGTAGCCTTATTTATGCATTTTAAAGTGGGGGATAATATGATTAAATTCTTACCAGCTTTCTTGATGCTTATCTTAAGTTTATCCTTGTTTCAATTGCAAAGAATTGACCAGAGCAGCTGATAGAATTTAATCCTAAGATATCTTCTTTTCTCATCAATTATTCACTCATCTGAATCACTATTGAAACTTTTACTCAAAAAACTAAGAAGTTTATTTTGATAACGTCGATTACGACGCGTTCCTTTCTTTTTAGAAGCCCTTTTATTCTTCCGCTTATCATTCACAATACGTTCTAGATCATCCGCCTTATCCACTTTCTTGTAATCTTGAATTCTGGTACGTCTCATATTACAATTTCTTTGTTTCATTAAGTTACAACCAAAAACGACGAACTAATGCGGGTACAATCAGTAAATCCGCAAAAAGGGCACTTAAGACAGCAACCATGCACAATAGACCAAAATCGGCTACGGCAGGAATTCTACTAAAACTGATTATCAGAAATCCAATTGCAAGAGATACACTAGAAATAATCAATGATGGTGAAGTGATTTTTATGGAATACTCTAATGCCTGAGCTATATCCTTATTTAATTTTTGATTACTTCTAAAATTATAGAGTATATGTAAGGTATCGTCCATTGAGATACCTAAAACAATTGGAGCAATCATTGCGGTAGTTACCCCCAATGAAATATCTAGCCAGACCATTAGTGTTGAAACCGCAAAAACCGGAATTAAATTGGGAATCAACACGATTATAACCCTTTTAATACTTCTGAGGTATAACATGAAAAATACTCCGATTAATAAAAAGGCAATGATAAAAGAGCGTAACTGAGACTGAACAACATATTCGTTTAATCTAGCAAAAACAGTTGCAAACCCATTAATCTTGAGATAAGTAGTGGATCCACCAAAAACCTCTTCATAATCTTTTTCAATACGTTGTATAAGTTGACCTATTTCAGCAGATGACAACTGAGAAAAGGTGATAGTGAACGAAAGGGTATTTTTGGCAAGGTTAAATAAATTAAATATTGAATTGCCTGAGTTTTCAACTAAACTCATAAGGCTCTTTTCATACTCCATTTGATCTTTACGAAATACACCTTGTGGATATCGGTTTTCAAAAAACTTTTTGAGACTATATATTGAAAAAATAGATTTTATCTGATCATCATTTCTAAGCCGCTGATCAAGAGCTGATATCTTCTCCCAGTTATCCTCGCTAAACATCTCTCGATTATTCAGAAATTGTAAAT
>JGI26088J50261_1001376_pt1 | contig 13190 bp, 14 predicted proteins | sample SaaInl1SG_22_DNA_FD_50261 | JGI IMG/M metagenome (IMG submission 50261)
ATAAAGTTATAGCCACTGATGCAGATTTATTTATAGCGCCTGAAATGGCTTTAATTGGTTACCCCCCAGATGATCTCATTGATCAAAGAAAATTTATTAAAAATCAAATCGACTTGTTAAATAAACTCCAAAAGTGTATCGGTAATAAAATAATAATAATAGGCGGGGTAAGCTTCAATAATAATTCTTTAAGAAATAGTGCTTTTATAATTTCAAGAGATCGTATTTTAGTTCAAGATAAAATCTCCCTTCCAAGTTACGGTGTCTTTGATGAAAAAAGATTTTTTGAGTCTGGTGAATCTCCTCAGACTTTTAAACTAATGAATAAAAAATTCTGTATTCTAATTTGCGAAGATTTCTGGGATCAATCTTTAGAGGCTCATTACTCTAAAAAAGAATTTGACTACCTGGTGATAATTAATGCCTCCCCTTTTGAGCTAAATAAAGATGAGTCAAGAATTAATCGGGCACAAGAAATTAATAAATTCCTTAAAACAAATATAATTTATGTAAATATGGTTGGAGGCCAGGATGATCTAGTATTTGATGGAGGATCTTTCTTGATTGATAAAAACAATCATTTAATCGGTCAATTACCTTTTTTCAAAGCTGTTTCAAAAACTTTTATTTTTAATAAGCACCTAGAATACCAAAGGAAATTTACAAAACATCCAGAAGAAATAATCCTTAAAGCTCTAGTAACAGGGACTCAAGATTATTTAAAGAAGAACAAAATTAAAAGAGTCTTTATTGGATTATCTGGAGGCATAGATTCAGCATTAGTTACTTACATTGCTAGCAAGGCTATAAATAAAACTTCCATTACCTGTGTGATGATGAGCTCCGTATTTACATCCAAAATTAGTAAGATTGATGCAAAAAAATTATCAGATAATTTAGGGATTACCTACAAAAATAGGAATTTAAGTACCCTGATCAAACAGATTAACAATGCTTTAAAAATAGATTTCAAGGGCAAGCCTGCTGACGTAACAGAGGAAAATATTCAAGCACGAGCAAGAGGTATTTTTTTAATGGCATTAGCCAACAAAGAAAAAGGAGTCGTTCTATCAACCAGCAACAAGAGTGAGTCAGCTGTAGGATATTCCACATTATATGGAGACATGGTTGGTGCTTATGCTCCAATCAAAGACATCCCTAAGACTATGGTGTATCAATTAGCAAAGTATATAAACAAGAATCAAGAAATCATTCCAGAACGAATTATTACAAGGGCGCCATCAGCAGAGCTTAGAGATAATCAAAAAGATCAGGATTCCCTTCCCGATTATGAAACATTAGATAAAGTTATAGATTTATATATTGAAAAAAATAAAAGTATAAATGAGATAATAAAAGCGGGATTTCAACCCATTATTGTAAAAAAAATTGTAAAATTGATACTATCAAGCGAATTTAAAAGAAGGCAAAGCCCTCCGGGTCCCAAAGTTACCACCAAGGCTTTTGGACGAGACAGAAGGTACCCGATAACGAATAATTATTTAGGATGATTAATGAAAAAAATTGATGCAATAATAAAACCGTTTAAATTAGATGAGGTTAGAGAAGCTTTATCTGAAATAGGTGTTGAGGGTTTAACCGTTACTGAAGTTAAAGGATTTGGAAGGCAAAAGGGCCATACTGAACTATANAGGGGTGCTGAATATGTAATAGATTTCCTACCAAAAATTAAACTTGAAATCGTNATACCTGATAATAAGCTTGAATCTGTTATCGAAACAATTAAAAAATCAGCTCATACAGGCAAGATCGGTGATGGAAAAATTTTTGTATCCAATATTGATGCAGCTATAAGAATTAGAACCAATGAAAAGGATGATGAAGCTTTATAATTTTTTATAATTTTAAGAGGACGTAATAATTTTTTTAACATTGTTAAAGTCATGCAAAGTGTCAACACCAATCATATCATTACCAATGTGTTCAACTAATCTGATCTTTAATCCATAATACAAAGCCCTCAGTTGTTCTAGCTTCTCATTAAGCTCAATCTCTGGCTGAGGTAGTGCACAAAATTTTCTGATGGATTTTGCTTTATACCCATAGATACCTAAATGATGCCCAATAGTTTTTGGCTGAAAGTCATTGATTACTAAGTTGCCTATCAAATTTCTACTGAATGTAAGTGCGTCATTATTAGAATCAAGTGAAACTTTTACATTATTCGGAGACAGATACTCATCATAAGATTTAAATTTTTTATAAGCTGAAACAAAAGGAAATTCTGATAAACTCGTCTCAACAGCTTTAGCAAGATTATTGATTAAATTTGGATCAACCAGTGGTTCATCTCCCTGAACATTAACTAGGATGTCATCATCATTAATTTTTAACTTATTAATGACTTCGTTAATACGATCAGTCCCTGATTGATGATCAGAAGAAGTCATCACAGATTTAAAACCAAAATTTTTTATTGTGTTATTTATCTCATCAGAATCAGTAGCTACAATAATTGATGATGCATGAGAACTCATAGCTCTTTTTAATGTATGGATAATCAACGGCTCTCCATTAATCTCCATTAGTAACTTATTTTTTAAACGGGTACTATTTAATCGCGCAGGGATTATTACAGAAAAATTCAATCTAATTTCCTTGCCTGATCTGGGAGCATCACAGGGATATCATCTCTAATAGGATAGGCTAAGTTTGCTCCTTTTGAAATAAGCTCATTATTTTCTTTGTCATAGATTAACTTTTCTTTAGTGATCGGACAAACCAAAATTTCTAAAAGATCTTTATTCATACCCTATTCCTTTTAAAAAGTTTTTTTTAAACTGAGAGCAAATACTAATTTCTGGTTCAATAACCCACAGATTCTTTTTCCTAAAACGCTTACACTTGATAGCATCTTTTTCTGTAAGAAGGTAATTATATTCATCAGCAAAGTCTGATTCCTTGAAAAAATAATGATCGTTATATATTTTATACTCAAATTTAGCAATTAATTTCAGTGATGTTATTAATTTTTCTGGATTACCAATACCTACTGATAAATAAATATTTTTTAAAGAACTTATCTTAACTCGTTTTTTGTTGAACAGATTAACTGCATAGGTTGATGAAAATTTTATAAAGTTTCGCTTAGCTTTTCTTGAATTTGATATCCTAAATCCATCAAACTTTTTTATCTCAGAGTAAGGCTCCCTAAAAGGGCCAACTGGCATAATCATCTTATTGGTAACCCATCGATCATCATCAATTAAAATTTTATAATCAAAGTACATATCTTTATGCTGCAATCCATCATCCGACACAATAAAGTTAATATCTCGATATTTATCTAACAATTTAATAGCAGCCTGGTATCTAGATTTTCCAATAAAAACAGGAACGTTAAGTTTTTGTTTTAATAAAACTGGTTCATCTCCCGTTACAATTGGATCAGATGATTTCAAAACTTCCATTGTGTGTCTGTAGGTTCCTTTATAGCCCCTAGATATAATCCCCACTTTAAAATTTTTTTCTTTTAATAAATTGACTATATATTGCACTAATTGTGTTTTACCTGAACCTCCTAGGATAATATTACCTACGACAAGAGTTGGAATATTTATTTTATTTTTAGCAAGTAAGCCAGACTTGAATAAGAATTTAACGATATAAAAGTAAAAATAGTGAATTATTGATATGGGAAATAAGAGCCAAATAAGATTTGATTTTTTAAAATACTGATCGGTGAAAAATTTTTCTAAAAAACTCATTAGGTTAACTCTTTTTTATACATCCTTGAATACAGCCCTTTTTTTGCAATTAGCTGGTCATGAGTTCCCTCTTCAGCTACCCTTCCTTTATCAATAAGAAAAATCTTATCCGCATTAATTACTGTTGAGAGTCTATGTGCAATAACTATTGATGTTCTATTCTTCATGAGGTTGTCTAAGGCTAGTTGAACAAGTTTTTCTGATTCCTGATCTAGAGCAGAAGTAGCTTCATCAAGAAGCAAGATTGGGGCATTCTTTGAAATCGCTCTCGCAATAGATAATCTTTGCTTCTGGCCTCCAGAGAGTTTAACCCCTCTATCGCCAATAATATTATTAATTCCTTTTGGTAATTTATCTACAAACTCTTTAGAATTTGACTGTTCAAGAATTTGATTTAATTCTTCATCGCTAGGTGTTTTTGTTTGAGATCCATAGCAAATATTATTTTTTATGGAATCATTAAATAAGATTGTATCTTGAGTAACTAATGAAAATTGCTCCCTAAGACTTCCTAAGCGCAAATTTTTAATGTTTTTTCCGTCAAGAAAAATATCTCCATCAATATAATTATAAAACCTTGGTAATAAATTTAATAATGTAGTCTTCCCTCCGCCTGATTTACCAACTAATGCTATTTTTTGACCTTTTTTTATTTCCAACGAAATATTATTTAAAATAAGTCTGTCGTCATTCTTGTATCTAAAAGATAAGTTTTGAATTTTTATATTGCCCGTTGCTCTTTTTATTTCTAACCTTCCTGTATCACTCTCATTGGTTTCGGATAATACATTCATAATACTTTTCGCAGCGGCTATACTAACCTGTAAAGATTCATTGACTTCAGTAAGACTTTTTATTGGTTTTATCATCATAAGAAGGGCGCCAACAAATGCAGCAAACTCCCCTGTTGAAAAATTTCCTAAAGAATAATAGACAATCAAACCAAGAGCAATTGATGCAATTATTTCAATTAACATACTATTAACCAAAGATAATTTGGCTAGCCTAATTTCCATAATCTTATTTCTTTGGACAATTTCTGCAAATCTTTTAAGTTCATATTTCGCGGCGCCAAATACCTTAATTACCCTTTGTCCGGATACAGCTTCTTCAGCTGCAGAAGTCATTTGGCCCATCGATTCTTGCACTTCAAACCCAAATGCTCTTAACCTTGGCGAAACTTTTTTTAAATATCTTGCGATTACTGGGGCCATTAAGAGAAAAACTAATGTCAAGAACCAGTCCAAATAAATCATATAAATAAATAATGCAATGACTGTAAATGATTCTCTAATAATGGTGATCCCGATACGTGTAATGACTGTAGAAAGTTGATTGGTCTCATAGGTTAGCTTTGAAACTAACATGCCTGCATTATTATTATCAAAAAACGTGATAGGTAGTTTTAGATATTTTTTAAAAGTGTCTAAGCGCAAGTCCGCTACGACACCCCTTGATGTCTTTCTAATATGATAACCAGAGATAAAAGCTGAGAAAGCTCTTACAAACATCAAGCCCATTAATGAAAGTGGAAGAGCGATTTTTAACCAGCTATTTTGAGAGTCAAAACCATTGTCAGTAATCTGTTTTAATAGAGCCAAAAATCCAGTATTAGTTAATGAGTATATAACCATAAAAAAGATACTCAAAAATAATGATGATTTGTAATTTAAGGCATATTTAATTAACTTCTTATAGATAGATTTAAATTCACTTAGATTTATTGGTGAATTTTTTTTAGATGCCATATATTATTTTGTGACAGTTGCAAAAGTTATTTTTGTTAATCCACTTAAGCGTGAAGCTTCCATAACATTTATGACCGATTGGTGATGGGATAGTGCGTCAGCATTAATAATGACGGGGGGTAAATCTTTTTCTAAAACTGATGGTTTCAATTTGGATAATTCATCCACTAGATTTTGTACAGTTGGATCACTGATTTTATTATTATTTATAATTAACTCATTCTGAGCTGTAACCACAATATCGATCTTTTCTAACTGCTTATCTTGAGCAACAGCTTCGGCAGTTGGTAGATTGATTTTTAATTCGCTAAATTTTGAGAATGTGGTGCTTACAACAAGAAAAATAATAATCACCAAAAGCACATCGATTAAGGGAATAAAGTTTATCTCGAAGTTCTTCAGACTGAGTGCCCCGTCTAAAATTCATTTCATTTCCCTTTTTGATGAATGATTTCTACAAGCGTAATTGCCTGCTGCTCCATCTCTACTATAAGAGATTCAACCTTGGCCTTAAAATACCTATAGGCGATCATCGCCGGAACTGCAACTACAATTCCACCCGCAGTATTGTAGAGTGCAATTGATATCCCTCTAGCAAAAACAGTTACATCAGCACCACTACTGGTAAAAGAACTAAATAACTCTACCATGCCGATAATGGTTCCAAAAAGCCCTAAAAGAGGAGCTACTGTTGCTATTGTTCCTAGAGTTGAAAGGTACTTTTCCAATTTATGAAAAACTGCCCTTCCAGTCTCTTCAATTGATTCTTTTGTAAGCCCAGGTGAACTAGAGATATGATTTAATGCCGTGGCAAATATTTCACCAAGATAAGAATGGCTTTTAAGTAAGTCAATAGATTTTTGATTCACGCCTTTTTGACTTATTAGTGTTTTTACTTCATTTAGTAAATTTTTAGGAGCAATAACATCCTCCCTCAGCGACCATAGTCGTTCAATGATTATTGCCAGGGCAACAATTGATGAAATAATTAGAGGCCAGATTGGCCAACCAGCACCTTGAATAATCTCCCACACAGCATTAACTCCTTATTAATTTATTAACAATATTAACATTTTTTCAACTTACCATCGATAATTAGAAATCTATTCTTAAATTTTTTCAGAATACTTTGATCATGAGTAACTAGAATAATTTTAATCCCATTTAACTTAACCAGCTTAAATAGAAGTTGCATCACTAATTGTGAATTTTTTTTATCGAGATTTCCAGTTGGTTCATCAGCGAAAATTAATTTTGGCTTATGAATTATCGCTCTGCATATAGCAATTCTCTGTCTTTCACCGCCAGATAGTTGATTTGGAAAATGATTTAATCGATCTCCCAATCCAACTTCATTTATTATTTTTTTTGCTGCTATATAAGATTCGGCATATGACATTCCATTTACTTGAAGCGGTAACATTACATTTTCAACTGCTGTAAAGTCATTCAAAAGGTGATGAAACTGATAAACAAAACCTAAGTATTTTTTTCTAAATTGATTAAGATCTTCCTTATTAATTTTAGTAATATCTTTACCTAAAATTTTAATTTCTCCGGAATCCGATGAATCTAAACCTGCGATTATTTGCAACAAGGTGCTTTTTCCAGACCCAGAAACGCCAGAAATAACAGCGCTATCATCTAAGGAGAAAGAGAGTCCATTAAATAATGGTTTTTCCATCCCATCGTATGATTTTGTTAGCTTTGTAACTTCAACACAATTATTCATTTTTTAAAATTTCTGCAGGGTTGTAAGATGCCGCCATGTAGCTTGGGTATAGCGTAGCTAATAAAGATAAAACAATCGAAATACCAACCACAAAATATAAATCTGAAATTAATATTAAAGAAGGAAGTTCGTCTATGTAGTAAACGTCCTTAGATAAGAAATGGGTGTTGAATAAGTTTTCGATGAATGGAACGATTGTATTAATATTTACTGAAATAATTATTCCTAAGAGCAATCCAAATAATGATCCAATCAATCCAACAAGAAAACCTTGAAATATAAAAATTCTTGTAATTTGTAATTTCGAAAATCCTATTGTTTTAAGGATTGCAATATCCTTCTTTCTCTCATTAACACTCATGGTAAGTGATGCAATTAAGTTAAATGCGGCGACAGCAATAATTAAAGTTAAAATTATGGCCATAACTTTTTTCTCCATCTGAATAGCAGAAAAAAAGTTTTGATTTTTTTTGGTCCAATTTGTTACATAGGGATATAGATTAGCATTTAATAAAATTTCCTTTATTTTTAGTTCAGTATCCACTGTTTTCTCTGGGTCATTTAATTGGACTTTAAATCCTGAATAAAAAGAAATTTTGTTTTTAAAAAAAATTTTTCGAGCATTATTATCGTTAATGAGAACCAAACCATTGTCGTATTCATATACGCCCGCATCAAAGATTCCAGATATTACAAATTTTTTCATAACAGGAAAGTTACCAACAGGAGTAAAAGTTAACTGCGGAATTAGCAAGGTAACCGAATCTCCCACAGTTACACTTAAATTCCTAGCCAAATCAAGTCCAATAATCATTTCATATTTATCATTTGATAAATGATTTGATCCTATAGTAATTTTATTGAAGAGATTATTTACATTCCGCTCTTTATTTTCATCAACCCCTCTTACAATCACACCAAGGTTATTTTTCCCCTTTGATAAAAGAGCTTCCCCACTGATATATGGAGCTAAACCATAAACATTTTCCAAATCTGAAATCTGGTTAGTTATTATTTCAGCCTTCTCTTGATCATCAATATCGCCAATAATTTCTATATGCGCAGTAGCATCTAGAATTCTCTTTTTGAGCTCATAATGAAAACCGTTCATGACAGACATCACAACAATTAAAGCCATAACACCAATTGAAATTCCAAGAATACTGGATAGCCCAATAAAAGAAATAAACTTACTTCTTTGTCCCTTTGTCAGAATTTTTTTTGATATCCATAAGTCTAGATATATAGCTTTTAATTTATGAATCATTTTAATAATAGATGATTTGATCTGATAGAATTATGGCATGTTTACTGGAATAATTAAAACTGTCGGCGAAATAAATTCTATAAAAAATATCCAAAATGATATAGAAATTAGTATTGATTTTTCTGGAATCGACAATCTTGAATTAGGGGACAGTATCTGCGTGAATGGAGCTTGCCTCACCATTTCTAAGTTCCTTGAAAATAAAGTTATTTTTCATTTATCCAAAGAAACATTATCAAAAATTACAGGGTTAACCATTGGAGAGAAAATAAATATTGAAGACTCTCTTCGAGTTGGTGATAAGCTTGGCGGGCATTACGTTTCCGGACATGTTGATGGAATGCTAGAAATACTAGAAATTCACAAAGAAAGTGCTTGTGAAATATGGTCTTTATCTTTAAATAAAGATTTTAAAAGATTTATAGCTCCCAAAGGCTCAATAGCATTAAATGGGGTAAGTCTTACAGTTAATCAGGTCTATGAAAACTCTTTTACGGTGAATTTAATTCCACATACAATTAATAATACCAATTTTAAGTATAGAAAACCGGGAGATAAACTAAATTTTGAGGTTGATTTACTTGCTAGATATATCCTTAATAGAAATTAAAAAATGTTAGACAATATTGAAAACATAATAGAAGACCTTAAACAAGGAAAAATGGTTATTCTTGTTGACGATGAAGATCGTGAAAACGAAGGCGATTTAGTTATACCGGCTGATAATATTTCTCCAGAAACTATTAATTTCATGGCCAAGTTTGGGAGAGGTTTAATTTGTTTAACTCTTACAGAAGAAAAAGCAAAAAAATTAAAATTGCCTTTAATGGTTCAAGAAAATGAAGCAAAGCTAGGTACCAATTTTACGGTTTCAATTGAGGCGGCTGAGGGAGTAACAACAGGTATATCTGCGAGTGACAGATCTCAAACAGTAAAAGCAGCAATAAATCCTAATGCTGATGAAAAAAGTATTGTGCGTCCCGGACATATTTTTCCTTTAATTGCCCATTCTGGAGGTGTTTTATATCGTGCTGGTCATACCGAAGCCGGGTGTGATTTAGCACAAATCGCAGGATATCAACCCTATTCTGTTATTTGTGAAATACTAAATGATGATGGGTCTATGGCAAGATTAGATGATTTAAAAAAGTTTTCTCAAGAGCATTCCATAAGAATTGGTTCAATAGCCGAACTGATAGAATACAGAAGAAAAAAAGAAAATTTAATTACCAGAACTAGTGAGGAGACAATATCAACTCATTTTGGTGATTTTAAGCTTATTACTTATAAAGATATTATTTCAAAGTACATTCACCTGGCTTTTGTTAAAGGTAAAGTTGACCATGATGAAACAGTTATGGTACGAGTTCATGAGCCTCTCTCTGTCTTAGATTTTTTAATTCAAAATGATAAACATTCATGGGCTCCAAACGAAGCCTTTGAAAAAATTTCAAGAGAAAAGACTGGGATAATGCTTTTCCTAAATTATGGATCATTTAATAAACTTGAAAAAATAAATGACTTAGATCAGCAACCAAAAAATAAAGAAAATGACCTAAGAAATTACGGGATTGGATCCCAGATATTGGTCGACTTGGGAGTTAAAAATATGAAGCTATTAGCATCACCAAGAAAAATGCCTAGCATGATAGGATTTGGCTTAGAAGTAAAAGAATTTATTGAAAAATAAAATTATGGTATAATTTTTTCGTTGAAAATAATTGAATTAAATCATACATTTATCTTAAGATTCTGTGAATCATACCTCCCCTTTTTTTTGGTTTTAAATGGATCCAAATAGTCATAAAGAAAACAATGAGTTCCTTAAGAAAAAAGGAGTGGTCATTGCATTTGATTTGGGCAAGAAAAAAATTGGTGTTGCTGTTGGAAATAATCTTTTAAATACATCTGAAAATTTAAAGACTCTGTATGCTTCCAATAAAAAAGAGCGATTTAATAAAATAAAAAATATTATTGACGAGTGGAAGCCAATTTATATTATTTTAGGCTACCCATCAAATAAAGATGGATCAATGAATGAGATGTCAAAATTCTCTCTTAATATTGGCAAAGAAATAGAGAATAAGCTCTCACTGTCTGTCATCTATGTAAATGAAAACTTCTCATCTACAGCATCCGAAAATTTTATAAAAAATAATCTAGAATTGGATGTAAGAAAAAATAACGATCTCGTCGATCAAATAGCAGCTGATATTATTCTGCAATCACATTTGGAAGAGCAAAAGGCAAAGGTTTAACATGGAAAATATTCAATTAACAAGTGATGGGAAACTTAACCACCTTTTAAGTATTGAAGGTCTATCAAAAAAGATCATAGAAGATATTTTCCTAAAAGCAGACTCATTCCTCGATTCTAATAATAATAATGTAAAAAAAGTAGATCTATTAAATGGGAAAACCATATTCAATTTATTTTTTGAAAATAGTACAAGAACCAGAACTACCTTTGAAATTGCAGCAAAAAAACTTTCTGCCGATGTTATTAATCTGAATGTTGACACATCATCTCAATCAAAAGGTGAATCAATACTTGATACTATTAATAATTTGATTGCCATGCATGCCGACATGTTTGTTATTCGACATGGTCAATCAGGTGCACCGTATTTCATAGCTAAAAATATTGATTCAAGAATCAAAGTAATTAATGCAGGTGATGGCAATCATGCACATCCTACTCAGGGATTGCTTGATGCTTACACAATCAGACATTTTAAAAAAGAATTTCATAACCTTAAAATTGCCATTATTGGAGATATAAAGCACTCAAGAGTAGCTAGATCGGATATAAATGCTCTGAATTTACTTGGTGTTCCAGAAATTCGAGTTGTTGGACCCAATACTCTTATTCCATCTGGTATTGAAGATTTAGGTGTAATTCCTTACTCAAATATGAACGATGGTATTAAAGATGTAGACGTTATTATGATGCTACGTCTTCAAAAAGAAAGGATGGATAATGCCTTGATTCCGTCTCAGGAAGAATATTTCAAGGCATATGGTTTAACAAAAGAAAGAATGCTTTTAGCTAATAAAAATGCAATTGTTATGCACCCAGGACCAATGAATCGTGGAGTGGAAATTGAGTCAGCTGTGGCAGACTCTAAACAAGCAGTAATTCTCTCTCAAGTAAGCTTTGGTATCGCAATTAGAATGGCTGTAATGGCAATTCTCTTGGAAGACTAATGAAATATCTCCTAAAAAAAGTAAAATTATTTCAAGGTAACAATACCATTACTGAACCTCTGGATCTAGTTATCAGTTATGGAAAAATAAAGATTGTTAATCATGACGAAATAAAAATTGAAAAAGATTATGAAGAGATTGATTGTTTAAATAAAATTTTAATCCCCTCGGTTACTGATTTATACGCTAATTTAAAATCACCAGGACAAGAATATCAATCAATACTTAATAAAGAGATAACAGCAGCAATTGCAGGGGGAATAACAAATATTTCTTGTCATCCAGATACAGACCCTGTTTTAGATGAACCAAGCTTGATTAAAGATTTAATTAGTAAAGCAAATAAAATTTTTCCAATCAATATTAATCCTTATGGAGCAATTACAAAAAATCTAGAGGGGCATCTAATTACAGAAATGATAGAGCTTCATGATGCTGGGGCGACTGGATTTTCTCAAGCTGAAAAATCAATAATCAATACGAATGTACTTATTAGGGCTTTTGAATATGCGGCAACATATGGCTTCACTTTATACCTAAGACCTAACGATCAATTTTTAAGTGATAGTACATTTGCTAATCAAGGGTCAATTGCTACAAGGCTTGGAATCAAAGGTTTAAATAAAAATTCGGAAATTATTGAAGTTTTAAAATATTTGGCAATTGCAAAGACCACAAAAACGAAAATACATCTATCTAAAATATCTTGTGGAGAATCCATTGAGATTATAGAAAGAGCCAAAAATGAAAATATAAATGTTACATGTGATGTTTCTATAAATCAGATTTTATTTAATGAGTTAGATATTGATCATTACAATACCAACTTTCATTTAACGCCCCCCCTGAGAAGTCAGGCAGACCAAAACAAAATTTCTGAAGGGATAAGAAAAAATATTGTTGACGCAATATGTTCCGACCATCATCCAGTTGATCCAGATAGAAAAATGCAGCCCTTTGAAAACTCAGAAGCTGGAGCGTCTGCATTTGAAACTTATTTATCATTAATTTTTAAAATTTCTAAAATAAAAAATATTGAAATAGAAAAGCTGTTATCAAAAATTAGCTACCAACCCTATAAAATTATTTATGGTGAAGATTATGATTTATTTAAAAATAAAAATTTAGATTTTTGTCTGTTTGACACATCAATAACTTGGTTACCAGTAAATGAACAACTTAAAAGTTCAGGAAAAAATATTCCTTTTGATTGGGAACTTGAGGGATGTGTGACAAATACTTTTGTGGATGGGGCTGAAATTTACAGAAGAAAAATTTAAATTTAAACATAAATATATGTATTGCAAGATAAATTAAAGATAATATAATAATCAACACTCACATAATTTTATATAGGGAGATTTGGATATGTTGGAAAAGTTGATTAATGCATTATTAGGAAGAGATACACAAAAACCAGCCGCTAAGAAACCTGCTGCTAAGAAACCTGCTGCTAAGAAACCTGCTGCTAAGAAACCTGCTGCTAAGAAACCTGCTGCTAAGAAACC
>JGI26088J50261_1001392_pt1 | contig 13061 bp, 12 predicted proteins | sample SaaInl1SG_22_DNA_FD_50261 | JGI IMG/M metagenome (IMG submission 50261)
CACTTCAAAGCCGCACACCCAGAAACCATTGAACCAAGAACATTCTCGAACATTATGGAGTTTGAGGCACATGGGCCCCATTTAATTGTTGGCTACCCTCAAAAAACGATTCTGGAACTGAGAGACGTGCCACAAGAAACACTCCACGAGCATGAGAATAATGGTTACGACTTCATTCGCCTATTTTTTCCCAACACCTCCGTCTTTGTAGCGCCCGAAATTACCCAGGTCGCTCAATTGATTCCTGGTCCGCTGCCAGGTCAAAACACAACCATCCTGCATTTCTTGCACCCCACAGCACCCACCTCCGATGAGGAAATTGCTGCGCGAGAGCAGATGGCTGATTGGCTGCAAGACGTTGTCGATACAGAGGATTACCAAGTAGGACTGCAAGTTCAGCGGGGCATGTCATCCGGGTTACAGAAGGATGTTATTTTCGGCCGCAACGAGCGAGGTAATCAGTTTGTGCATCGATGGATCCATCACTACATGAAAAATGCACCTTCAGACCAGCCGCCTAAACTGTAGCGCCTCCTACCGGATGCGCTAACGACAAAAGGCGACCTTATGGGTCGCCTTTTTTTGTGTGGTTCTTAAGCTAATAGCCTCACACAGGTTTACACCTTGACCATTAACTTGCCCGTATTCTTTCCTTCAAATAACAAATTATAAGCATCCAAGCAGTTATCAAAGCCATCGACAATGTGTTCTTTGAATTGCATTTGACCTGCCTGAACCCACTCTGCGAGCTGCGCTTGGCCCTCACCAAAGCGAGGCACGTAATCACTAATCAAATACCCTTTAACCGTCACACTACGTGCCAATATCTGCCACCAATTATAAGGGCCTGGAACGGGTTCGCTGCTGTTGTAAGTGCTAATGCTGCCGCAGAACACGACGGTCGCATCTTTATTGAGGTTAAGTAGCGCAGCGTCGAGAGTCTCGCCACCAACATTATCAAAAAAGACATCGACGCCTTCTGGGCATGCACTGCGAATCGCCGCTTCAAGGTCACCGCAAGTCTTATAGTTAATGCATGCATCGAAGCCTAATTCGTCCGTCACCCAGTTGCACTTATCCTCTGAGCCTGCCAATCCGACGACACGTAAGCCTTTGATTTTAGCGATCTGGCCGCCTATAGACCCCACCGCACCGGCTGCGGCGCTCATTAGCAATGTTTGACCCGACTGAATATCTCCACAAGATAACAATCCAAAGTAGGGTGTTAATCCTACTGCCCCAAAGATGCTCAGATAGTAGTGATCGGGAAATGGGCTGTCGTCGGGGATTTTACTAAAGTATTCCGCCGGTCCCGTGCAGAACGTTTCCCAACCCCCCGTGCCATAGACACGATCGCCCACCGACAAATTAGGGCTCTTACTCTCTACGACAGTACCTGTCACGCTTGCTCGTATGGGATCACCTAAACCAATAGGCGGCAGATAACTGGGTGTGTCCGACATCCAGCCCCGAATGGCGGGATCGAGAGAAAAATAGCTCGTTTCAATAAGTACTTGTCCCTCAAGCGTCTCGGGAATATCGACCTCAACAATATCGACATCGTCCCTATTAGGTACGCTGGCAGGGCGCTGCTTTAAAATCCACGACTTTTTGCGGACTGGCTTCATGATGATCCCTCTACAGAACGGCTTTAGAATTGTTAAAGGCTACCACTAACGCGGACAAAAAGAAGCAGTCCTGTTTGTTTTTCCCGATACCTCCTTTGCTATACTGAGCTCGCTGCACCGTCATGAGCTCAGTAGCACACGTATTTTTACCCTCACGCTGGAGATGTTCTATGCCGTCGTTTATTGCCGCTTTCCCAGAATCTGAGCTGGAAAATAATACCAGCCGCGCGATAGAGCTAGGGGGTAAGAAAGTGCTCGTTTGTCGAGCGGGAGGAGAGCTGTATGCNGTAGAGAATCGCTGTAGCCATCAAGAAGCTGAGCTCACNGGCGGCAGAATCCGCGGTTGTTTTATCTCGTGCCCGCTCCACGGCGTCCGATTTAATNTNAAGGATGGCGAACCTGCNGGCCAATTGACCCGNGTGGCNATANCCACCTATCCCCTCCAGATTAANAATGGCGTNATTGANATAAGCATNGATACGTGANGCCGCTTACATCTGCGACTCGCGAATTACAGTGCCGTCCACCCGCCGTCCGCCGACAGTAAAGTNCCGGTCATGAAGCTCGACGCNTCGCTGGCTAAAAANACCGCAACATTNGCTATTTCTTCGGGTTCACCGAGACGCTTTANGGGGTGAATGTGGGCTAACTGTTCNAGCATGTCATCACTGACCGAATTCTGGAGCAGTGGNGTAAGAATATTGCCCGGGCAAATAGCATTAATACGAATGCCTTTGTCNGCATACTCCACTGCCGTATTCTTCGTTANGCCCGCTACAGCGTGCTTGCTGGCCGTATAAAAACACGAGCCGGGGAAGCTTTTATGGCTCATTGCTGAAGCCATATTAATAATGACACCCCGGCCTTTGGGCTCCATGTGGCGCAGCGCTTCACGCATACANAACCAAGTACCCTTTACATTCACCCCCATAACGCGCTCGTAGTCTTCTTCCGTGGTGTCCGACAAGGGCCTAAGCGTCGAGGCAATGCCNGCATTGTTCAATGTAATATCAATACCGCCAAGCGTTTCAATNGCCCCATTAAAAAAGCCATGGACTTCGCTCGCATTACTCACATCGCACAACCCGGCAAACACCTGAGCACCGAGAGAACGTAACTCATTACGCACGTTATCGAGGGCTTGTTGGCTAACATCGCAAATAGCAATATTTGCCCCCGCACGGGCGTACGCTCGCGCACAGGCTCGCCCGAGACCCGCGCCAGCGCCGGTCACCAAAGCTACCTTTCCTGTTAGGTTAAGCTCCATAACGTGTTCCTTTTGAAATGCGGTCTCAGATACGACGTTGTTGAGGACAAAAAGAGGCCTGTGTGAGCGGGACTGTGGAGTAACTTAGGACGCAGAAAAGCTAACCTTATTTTTAAAAACAATCAACATTGTTTGTGAATTCACTGGCTCTGTGCCATAGTTTTCGCAAAGCATTCCAAGGCTTACACGCACTTACTCGAGAAGCGGCAACCTGCTCATCGTGATGGGCAAACGGGTGTCGAGAATAAAAACAGCACGGCATTTTTGGAGAATGTTATGGCATTCCTTGATGGAAAAGTAATCATCATTTTAGGCGCATCTAACAGCCAAAGTATGGGTGCCGCTACCGCCAGAAAATGCATCGCCGAAGGGGCCACTGTTATTATTGCTGCGCGTAACGAAGCCAAGGTCAATGCCGTAGCCGAGTCCCTCAATTGTGTTGGGGTTACCTGTGACATTACTCAAGATGCAGATATTAAAGCATTAGCTCAAACCGCCTTGGATCGTTTTGGGCACTTAGATGCTGCCATCAATTTCGCCGGGGTCGAAGCCGGTGGCACGATTGCAGAGCTGGATCGGGAGACGATTTTACACAGCGCCAATGTGCATTTAGCGGGTACGGCCCTATTCATTCGATTCATGGCAAGCGCGATGGGCGAGAGAGGCGGCGCCATTGTCACCACGTCGTCCCAAACCGCGTTGTTAGCGGCCCCCGGCCTTGCGGCCTATGCAGGTGCAAAAGCCGGCGCTGATCATATTGTTCGCATCGCTGCGAATGAATACGGTCATTCCAACATTCGAATTAATGCTATCGCGCCTGGCTTTACACCCACCGCGATGACCGAGGCGTACTTGCAGGTTCCGAGTATTGAGCCCGCATTCTTAAAAGAGTTAGCCATGCCGCGGCTCCCAACCGCTGAGGACATTGCATGTACGGCCGCCTGGTTATGTTCTGATGAATGTTTTATCACTGGCGATATTCTGGACCTGTCTGGCGGCCAAACGCTTAATCGAATTCCAACACCCGCAGAAATGATGGGTGAGGGCTGATCAATGATTAAGCTCATCACGCTTTTACACAAGCGAGCTGATTTAAGCCGGGAACAGTTTATTGCGCGGTACGAGAATGGCCATAAACACATTGGCGAAAAATATTTGAGGCCCCATGCTAGCCGCTACCTGCGGCGTTATTGCAGAACCATCGATTCTGCGGTTCTCGGTGGTGATGAACTACCGGCCGATGTTGTTATGGAGATTTGGTTTAACAATCACGCGGCCTTTGATGCCGCAATGGCAGCGTTATCGACTGAAGCGGCACAAGCAGAAATCATTGCCGATGAGGAACAGCTCTTCGACCGTAGTCGGATGGTGAGCTTTGTCGTTGACGAATACGAATCCGACTTTACTTAAGAGGACAATATCCCATGCCGAAAGCCGTGGTTTTACATAAGCATCCTGATGGCACTATTCAAGAATCAGATTTTGCAGTGGCTGATATACCCAGGCCCGCTCTTAAAGAAGGCTTCTTCATTACGCGAAATTCGGTTATCTCATTAGACGCGGGCTTTAGAGCTTGGATGAATGCCGGCGCTGGGGATAACTATTTGCAGGGCATGCAAATAGGCGACCCGGTGCAAAGTATTGTGCTGGGCGAAGTGGTTGAATCCGCCAATAGTGATTACCCAGTGGGNACTATTGTCAATGCTCGAACTGCATGGGANGAGTATAGCCTCCTCGATGGGAGTGATTTNTGCGCACCGTTAGAGCCGGCCGCGGACCTGCCCCTAGCGGAGTACATGGCAACGCTCGGCCCGACCGGAATGACCGCGTGGGTCGGCCTTTTTGAAATTGGCAAACCTCAAGCAAATGATGTGGTGGTAGTGAGCGCTGCGGGCGGTGCTGTTGGCACTGTGGTTGGCCAGCTAGCGAAGGCGGCGGGTTGTCGCACTATTGGCCTCACAAGCTCCGCAGAAAAAGCGCAGTGGTTAGTAGACTCAGTGGGTTTTGACGCGGCTATTTCAAGAGAATCTGATCCCGACTTACTCACAGCCTTGCAGCGAGAAGCGCCTGAGGGTATNGATCTGTTCTTCGATAATGTGGGTGGCGCGGTTCTCAATGACGCGATGGGACATCTCGCCGAGAATGCTCGGCTTGTATTATGTGGCGCTATTTCACAGTATGAGACGGCACCCCAAGCGGTAACCAACTGTTGGGAGTTGATCACGAAACGCGCCCGCATGGAGGGCTTCATGTTTTCGGATTACGCCGATCAGTTCCCCAATATTTTGGCCGATCTAGAGCAGCGTATGCGCGATGGCACACTCAAGAGCTTCGATCAGCAATACCTTGGAATCGAGAAAACGGCACAAGCGTTTTGCGACATGATGCAAGGTCGATCCCGGGGCAAATGTCTCGTGGTACTGGAGTGAGTCATGGTGACCTCAACTCAAGCAGTTCCCGAATCCCTCGTCATTGATTTTGATATTGTTGCTGATCCAGCTCTGCACGAAGACCCACAGGCGCGGTTAATAGACGTTTTCAAGGCTGACGGTAGAGACATCACCTATAGCCCGCACAACGGGGGGCACTGGATCATTACGTCTCACAGCCTTGCACACGAAGTTTTATGTGATGCCAAACGCTTTGGGTCATTTCCGATAGGGGTCCCCGCAAATTACGCACAACGTCCGCGGCTAATCCCGTTAGAAAGCGAGCCAGGCGACCACCGTCGCTACCGTCGCTTACTCTTACCCATTTTCGCACCAGACGCCGTCAGGCAAATGGAGGCTGCGGTAAGAGCGCAAGCCCGCAAAGTGCTTGATGACGTTCTGTGTAATGGTGACGTCGACTTTTTGAAGACTATCGCTAAACCTATCCCCACACAGCTTTTTGCTCATCAAATGGGTTTAAAAGAAACCGACTTAGAACAGTTCTACGCATGGGAAAACGGTTTTTATCGCGCACCTACCGAAGAGGAGCGTATGCAGTGCGCGCAAAATATTGCGAGCGCCCTCCACGATACGGTGCAAGAACATAAACAGATACCACAGGACGATATTGTCGGCATGCTGCTGAATGCTGAGGTGGACGGAGAGCGCCTGAGCGACGACGAGATTGATGCCGTCTGTTACCTGTTGTTCCTAGCGGGTATCGATACTGTCGCGGCCATGTTGAGTTTCATCATGCTCTACTTGGCCAAAAATCCAGCCCTGTGGCAGCGCTTACGACAAGACCGGGCTCTCATTGAGCAGTCTGTCGACGAGTTTCTTCGCATGCACGCGTTTATTAATTTAAACCGTATTGTTAGCGAGGACTGTGAATTTCATGGCGTGCAGTTCAAGGCGGGAGATAACGTTGTAATACCGAGCTTTGTAACCAATCGCGACGAAAGCGTATTCAGTGAGCCCGATCGATTTGATGAAGGACGTTCCGCAACTGAACGTAACCGCCACCACGCCTTTGGTGCAGGCGCCCACAAGTGCCTGGGTCTCCACCTCGCGAAGCTGGAGGTCCGGGTAGTACTTGAGGAGCTGTGCGACCGCATAGAAGCCGTAGCGCTAAAAGATCCACGGCAAATAACGGCACATGGCGGCACAACCATGGGATTGGACACCCTGCCACTAACAATCACCGTCGCTCGTTGAAGGTGCGCCGATAAATTACTTATCTACATTTAATGAGTGCTCGGCAGGGCATCAATCCTAAAGCGCCGTGCGCTTATCGACTTAAGGAGCGAACATGAATCGCCAGTGGCTACTCAAAGAACGACCCAATGCAAATGTCGGTCCAGAGCATTTTGAATGGGTAGAAACACCCATACCCTCTGCTGGAGAGGGTGAAATTGTAGTCCGTAATCTCTTTCTATCTTTTGAGCCCGCCCAACGGGGCTGGCTAAACGATGTCCCAAGCTACGTTCCGCCTGTCGCCATTGGCGAAGTGATGCGCTCAGCCGCCGTTGGTGAAGTCATCGAGTCAAATCATCAAGACTATACCGTCGGCGAGTACGTCACAGGCACATTTGGCTGGCAGGACTACATCGCGACGTCAGGTGACGGCATGTTTCCCATCGCCAAGGTAAACGAGATTCGGCCTATCACCTATCCGCTACATATTTACGGTATCACCGGCATGACGGCGTATTTCGGAATGATTGACATTGGCAAGCCGTTAGCCGGAGAAACCGTTGTCGTGTCGGGCGCCGCTGGAGCAACAGGCTCGGTTGCCGGTCAATTAGCGAAACTGAAAGGCGGGGCTCGGGTAATTGGTATTGCGGGTGGGCCTGAAAAATGTCGCTGGCTGTTAGAGCATGCCAACTTTGATGAAGCCATTGACTATAAGAATGAATCTGTCAGTGACCGATTGAAGGCGCTATGTGCCAACAGTATTGATCTCTTCTTTGATAATGTCGGCGGGCAGATTCTCGATGATGTGCTAACAAACCTTTCCGTCGGTGCACGGGTTTTGTTGTGCGGCGGTATCTCTAGCGGCTATACGGCAAATAATCTGCCCCCCGGCCCGATTAATTACATGCAGTTGGTCATCCGGCGAGCGACCATGCAGGGGTTTCTTGTCCTCGACTATCTCGATCAATTCCCTGATGCACTAGAGGAAATGCATAGCTGGGTGAACCAGGGGCTTATTCATGTCGAGGAAGATGTTATCGATGGCTTACAACATGCACCTTCAACCCTCGCAGGTCTGTTCGAAGGAAAGAATTTCGGCAAGCAATTGCTAAAACTTTAAGCGTTTACCCCTCTTAACCAGGAGATGACATCATGCTCGATTTCTCGCGTAGCTTTCACGTTGGTATGGTCGTTAGCGATATTCATCACTCACAGAAAGTTCTTGGCGAAAGTATGAGTCTAGACTGGTCGCCTATTAGAGCTTTTGATCCTCTGCCGTTTTGGACGCCAGAGGAGGGTGACCATGAAGTAGTTGTTCATGCTTGTTATAGCCGACAAGGCCCACAACACATTGAGCTATGCCAAGGAACGGGACGATTTTATGACCCCGCCCTGCAACCGGACTCACGTCATATGGGTGTCTGGGTCGACAATTTGGTGGAAGAGGCTGAGCGATTGCTAGCGCTTAAGTGGAAGGTATTGGCCGCCGGTGCGTCACCAAAAGAAGGTTACGGTGTCATTTGTTATATGCAGCCCGAGTTTGGTGGATTAGTTATTGAGCTAGTGTCGACCGCATTGGAACCGGTAATTGCTGAGTGGGTCGCCGCAACTGACTAACCCACGTGCTGTCGTTGTGGCGGTTACTCTACCGTCACAGACTTGGCTAAGTTGCGCGGCTTATCGACATCGGTACCCCTCGCCAGCGCCACATAGTAAGAGAGTAGTTGTAATGCCACGGTGTAAGCGATCGGACCCACCAGTTCGCTGCAATGGGGCATTGGTAACACCTGTATTCCGTTGCCATCATCAAAGCCGGACGCCTCATCGGCAAAGACAAATAGCTGGCCGCCTCGCGCACGAACCTCTTCAAGGTTCGAACGTAACTTCTCTAACAACTCATCATTAGGCGCCACGGCAACGACGGGCATATCGTCATCGACTAAGGCAAGCGGCCCGTGCTTCAGTTCACCCGCGGGATAGGCCTCAGCATGAATATAAGAGATTTCTTTCAGCTTCAACGCACCTTCCATCGCAATCGGATGATAAATGCCGCGGCCTAAAAATAACGCGTGATGTTTGGTGATGAAATTGACCGCCATTGCCTGAATACGACTTTCTAGCGCTAATACTTTAGTGACCGCCAGGGGTATTTCGCTAAACGCGCTAATCATTTCTTTTTCATCAAAGCTTGCTGTGTCTTGGATGTGTGCCAAGTTAGCGGTCAACACCAACAGCGCTGCCAATTGTGTTGTAAAGGCCTTCGTAGAAGCGACGCCAATCTCAGCGCCTGCGCGCGTAAGGAAAACCAGGTCGCTGGCTCGTACAATAGCACTGTGATCAACGTTACAAATGGCAAGCCGACTGACAACATTTGCATTATCAGCAATCTTAAGCGCCGCTAGGGTGTCCGCAGTTTCCCCCGACTGGGAAAGGGTGACAATCAATGTTCCTGGCAGCGTGACCGATTTTCGATAGCGATACTCTGACGCCACTTCGACCTGACAGGGGATACCTACCCGCTCTTCGATCCAATGCCGTGCAACTAAGCCCGCATGGTAACTCGTCCCGCAGGCGAGAATTTGTACGGCCTTCACTGTCAAAAAAGTGGCTGCCGCATGGTCCCCAAAAATCGAAGCATCCAACAAATCAATCGATAATGTATCGTTAAGTCTCGCGGGCTGCTCATGGGTTTCCTTAAGCATATAATGCTCATACTCACCCAGCTCTTCGCTCTCTTGTTCGGGCTGCAAGCGGGTTTTTCGCCGCTCCACTTCGACGCCGTCTCGGTTGTAAATCGTATACGTGCCCGCTTCTAAGGTCGCGACGTCACCTTCTTCTAAATAAATGAAGGTGTCCGTCACGGGTCGCAATGCCAAGGTGTCGGATCCCGCGAAGGTTTCACCGATGCCCACACCTAAAACCAGTGGGCTACCTTCTCGAGCGACAACCACTTGATCGGGGCATTGAGCGTCAATAACTGCCAACGCATAGGCCCCTTCCAATTGTGTCGTTACCCATTGAACGGCTTCAAACAATGTGGCGCCACTGTCGACTTTGCGCGCAATAAGGTGAACGATGACCTCGGTATCGGTCTGGGATAAGAACTCTTCGCCCTCCGCCTCAAGGGCTGTACGCAACACCTGATGATTTTCAATGATGCCATTGTGCACAAGCGCAATGCGGTTGGCCGACACGTGGGGATGGGCATTTATTGCGTTGGGTTGGCCGTGTGTCGCCCACCGTGTGTGTGCAATGCCCACGCATCCTTGCATCGGATTGAGACGTAACGCGTCCTCTAAAATGGCCACTTTGCCGCTGTATTTGTGGAGCTGCAGACCGCGATCATTATCAATCATCGCGATTCCGGCAGAATCATAGCCGCGATATTCGAGCCGACGTAAACCCTCGAGCAATATCTCCGACACCTCTCGCTTCGCGGTCGCGGCAACTATTCCACACATGGGCTACTGCTCCTCTTTTGTGGGTTTTTGCCAGCCACTAATATTACGCTGCTTAGCACGACCCACCGCTAAATCGTCGGCAAGTACATCTTTTGTGATCACTGATCCCGCGGCGACAAACCCCCCGTCTGCAATCGTAACGGGGGCGACAAGGGTACTGTTTGAACCGATGAACACCCCATCGCCTAAGTGCGTCGGGAACTTATTGGCACCGTCGTAGTTACAGGTAATAGTGCCCGCACCAATGTTGCTACCTTCACCCACCGTAGTATCACCGATATACGCCAAATGATTGGCCTTGCTGCCCGCACCCAACGTCGAATTCTTAGTCTCAACAAAATTACCAATGCGCACGGCAGAACCTAAGTCGGTTCCCGGTCGCAGGCGGGCATAGGGCCCGATAAAACAGTCGGTGCCAATGACGGCACGCTCAATATGGGAGAAGGGCTGAATGACCGTATTGGCGCCGATCGCCGCGTCACGAATCACACAGTTAGCGCCGATAGTTACGTTGTCACCGAGCGTGACATCACCCTCTAGCAGGACATTGATATCAATACTGACGCCCTCGCCGCAGGTAAGCTCACCGCGAATATCGAGCCGTCGTCGATCAGACACCGCCACGCCGTCGAGCAGAAGTTTCTCAGCCAAACGCTGCTGCAGGATCCTCTCTAACTCCTCGAGCTGTAATCGATTGTTAACACCCAAAATCTCTGCTGGATCCTTGCTAACAACGACGTTTACCGTCATTCCATCCTCGCGAGCAATACCCAGTACATCGGGTAAGTAGTATTCAGCTTGCGCGTTTTGGTTGTTAACCCTCGATAACAACGTTGTCAGTAACGACGCGGGAGCGGCTATCACACCCGTATTCACCTCTTGAACCGCTCGCTGCTCTTCGCTGGCATCTTTCTCTTCAACAATTTCCACAAACCGCTGATGAGCATCTCGAATAACGCGACCGTAGCCTGTAGGGTCAGGAATGTGCGCTGCTAGCACGGAGGGCGCATCTGTTGTGCTTGCCAGTAAGTTTTGTAAAGTTTTCGCGCTCATCAGTGGCACGTCACCAAATAAAATCAACACGGTGCTAGCCGGGTCACACTGGGGTAACGCCTGTGCCACCGCATGACCTGTGCCCAATTGATTCTGCTGTTTGTGACATGTAACGTCATCACCCGAAACGGCAGCCGATACTTGCTCCGATCCATGTCCTACAACGACATGGATTTTCGTGGGCGATAAGTTACGCGCGGTGGCCACGACATGTTCGAGCAGAGGCTTTCCTGCGAGTTTGTGCAGGACTTTGGGGATCGCAGAACGCATTCGGGTGCCTTTCCCGGCTGCAAGAATGATTACTTCCAACATGGTTTCACCCAATTTATCGAATATGCAGCCTGCCACACAAACGAAGATTTACAAGACTCGTGTTATTTTGTCGCGAGATTTTTAGACGTTTGTAACAAAAAACCGCCCAAAAGGCGGCTTTTTTCGTGCTGATAGGGCCTTAACCGCGACCAGCTCGATTCTTCAGTTTACGCAGCGCCGCCAATTGGCCGGCGGCCTCGGCAAGCTGCGCCGACGCACGACCATAGTCAAAGTCTCCCGACTGGTTGGTCATAGCATGTTCTGCGTCTCGACGAGCCTCTTCAGCAGCAGCCTCATCAACATCGTGCGCACGAATGGCAGTATCAGCCAAAATAGTCACGATGCCAGGCTGAACCTCAAGAAAACCGCCAGACACGTAGTAAATATTTTCTTCGCCAGATTGCGTTACCACGCGAACAGGCCCGGGCACTAATGAGGTAAGTAGTGGGGCGTGACCATAATTCACGCCTAGCTCACCCTCACCACCTGTTGCCACAAGCAGCTCTACTAAGCCGGAAAAAATTTCCTCTTCTGCGCTCACAATATCGCAGTGAATTGTCATTGCCATAATGCTGGCCTCGTTAACCGACTACTACAGATTCTTGGCTTTTTCGACAGCTTCATCGATGCTGCCAACCATGTAGAAAGCTTGTTCAGGCAGGTCATCATACTCACCCGCCAGAATACCCTTAAAGCCTGCAATCGTATCTTTGAGTGACACATACTTACCGGGCGATCCGGTAAATACTTCAGCTACGTGGAACGGTTGCGACAGGAATCGCTCGATCTTACGCGCTCGGGATACGGTTTGCTTGTCATCTTCAGACAGCTCATCCATACCAAGAATCGCAATAATGTCCTTAAGCTCTTTATAACGCTGCAATACGGTTTGTACACCACGCGCTACATCGTAATGCTCGCTACCAATGATCAAAGGATCGAGCTGGCGTGACGTAGAGTCAAGCGGGTCAACCGCTGGATAAATACCCTTCGCTGCAATATCTCGACTCAATACAACTGTCGAGTCTAAGTGCGCAAAGGTCGTCGCAGGAGACGGGTCAGTCAAGTCATCCGCCGGTACATATACCGCCTGAATTGAAGTAATTGAGCCTGTCTTAGTTGAAGTAATGCGCTCCTGGAGTACGCCCATCTCTTCCGCAAGTGTGGGCTGATAACCTACCGCTGAAGGCATACGACCCAGTAGTGCTGATACTTCCGTTCCCGCAAGGGTGTANCGGTAAATGTTATCAACGAACAAGAGAACATCACGACCTTCGTCACGGAATTTCTCAGCCATCGTCAAACCAGTCAACGCGACGCGCAAGCGGTTTCCGGGCGGCTCGTTCATCTGGCCGTAAACCATCGCAACTTTAGAGTTTGAGAAATTCTCAACATCAACGACCTTTGACTCCTGCATTTCGTAGTAGAAGTCATTACCTTCACGAGTCCGCTCACCAACACCGGCGAAAACNGACAGACCGCTGTGCTCAGTCGCAATATTGTTGATCAACTCCATCATGTTGACGGTTTTACCAACGCCCGCACCACCAAAGAGGCCAACCTTACCGCCTTTGGCGAAAGGACAGACCAGGTCGATAACCTTAATACCGGTTTCTAACAGGTCGTCAGAGGCTGATAGCTCTTCATAGCTTGGTGCCTTGCGGTGAATGGCGGCACGCTCTTTCTCACCAATTGGCCCGCACTCGTCGATCGGATT
>JGI26088J50261_1001412_pt1 | contig 12949 bp, 16 predicted proteins | sample SaaInl1SG_22_DNA_FD_50261 | JGI IMG/M metagenome (IMG submission 50261)
CAATCGATGCAATATCAGCACATCATCTTTTGCATACCGACATTGCGCCTGAGTCAGAGGCCGCTGAGTCCAATCCGAACGGGTCTCGTCTTTGGCGACGACTGGCCGACCACTTCTTCGGCCAACGCCGACAAACTCAGTGAGATTTTCGGCGCCACCAAAGCGTAGGCGATTTGCGTGTCAAACACCGGAGTGGGTAACTGCCCGGTCAATCGAAACAGTACTTCGTAATCTTCTTGCGCCGCATGCAGTACCGACAGTGGGCCACTGGCCAATACGGCACCCAAACCGGTCACATCCATTCCAGCAATTGGATCTATCAGGTGCGCGGTGTCACCAAGTGCCACTTGAATCAGTCCGGGTTTGGGATAAAAAGTCGAGACCCGAACGAACTCCGTATCCAGACCCAACTGTGATGCAGCTGCAATCTCAGCGACCAGATCGTCTAAGACCACCTGATCCGTGATCAACTCGCTGCTCATTGACCGAGCTCAGTGCGTGAAGCGAGTGCCTGCGACAGCGTGGACGCATCGATGTGATCCAACTCGCCACCAACAGGCACACCTTGAGCGAGCCGCGTCAGACGCGTCCGTCCTTTCAAATGGCTGACGATTTGGTGCGTAGTGGCCTCACCCTCAACGGTGGATGCCAAGGCCAAGACCACCTCATTGGGTGCGTCCGCATCGACTCGAGCAAACAAGGTGGTGAGTCCAATTTCAGCAGGACCAAGCCCCTCCAGTGGGCTCAATAATCCCTGAAGACAATGGTACTGACCGGTGTAAAGGCCAGATTGTTCAATGGCTAAGATATCCCCTGGCGAGCTAACGACACACAGCGTCGCATGATCTCGACTGCTATCACGGCAAATTCCACAGGGTTGAGTTTCCGTGAGGTTACGACACCGCTCACAGTGACCCAGTCGATCCAATGCCTCAATCAGAGTTTCAGCCAACTGCCGCGCGCGCGTACGATCCCGCTCCAGCACGTACAGAGCCATCCGCGTCGCACTCCGTGGTCCTACACTTGGCAAACACCGAAAGGCCTGCTCCAGAGCTTTAAACAGCGGCGCCACGCTCATGAAAACGGAAACTTAAAGCCCGGCGGCAGGTTCAAGCCTTGAGTTAAAGCCCCCATTGACTCTTTTTTTAGCGACTCCAGTTTTTTATTGGCATCGTTGATGGCAGACGCCACCAATTCACCCACGATCTCTGGATCATCGGTTAATACATTGGGGTTGATCTCAACTTGTCGGCAATCGCCTTGGCCATTGAGCGTCACCCGCACTAAACCGGCGCCAGACTCACCTGTGACCTCTTGATTCGCCAAGGCGTCTTGCGCCACCTTCATCTGCTCGGTCATCTTCTGCGCTTGCGCCATCATTTCTTTTAAAGGGCCATCAAACATGCTGGTTTTCTCGCGGTTGAATAGTATCAATTCGGACCTCTGCATCGAGATCCCTGGTCAGTGTGGCGACAAATGGATCCTCCTGAAACGCCACCTGAGCACGCTTTACAGCCTCTTGGCGCATTCTGGCCAGATAAGCTTCAGGAGTTTCTGGAAGATTATCACGGGTTTCCAGTTGGATCTCTGGCATCCCGCCCAAGTGCAGCGCAAAGGCCTCGGAAATACGGCGCAGATGGGTGTCGTTCAGTAATCGGGCACTCGATTCTTTCAACGCCAGTACCACTCGCGCCACACTTGCTTCGACAAGGGCGCTTTGCATGATTAACGATCCGGTCATGCCATGCAGACCAAGTAACGGAGCCTCAATGGTCCAAGCCGATGGATCGAGGCTCAACACTGGTGTCGGCTCATCCGTGTCCGACGTGTCATCCTCTGGATCACCCGACACAACGACGGCATCAATACCCACATGAGTTCGCACCGAAGACACTGCAGGCTCAATCTCTCGAATACTCTTCTGCGGGTCAGCAAGAGCAGTCACAGGGTCAGGTACGCTTTTCAGCTCAACTGAGGGCTCTGGTTTCGGCTCCGGAGTGGCACAGTCACCGCTTGTGGCCGGCTCTGATAAAGACCTGTCTGTAGGCTGTGCGATTGGAGTGTTTTCTTCAGGAGCCTCACTGACGGGATTCCGTCTCGCTTGCATCGGATCGCTCTCTCCGGTCTCGGAGTTGAGCGCATTGGGAGAGCTAGGCTGGGTCCGCGGCTCAGGCTCGGGGTCTGTTGATTCGTTGGATCCAGTTGCATCAGTGAGGCGTGCAGCCGATACCGATTCGCTGGCACGCGCGGGTCGAAAGGCCAGCATCCGCAATAACAACATCTCGAACGCCGAGCGCGGATCCGATGCCATCGGCAAATCCCGGTACCCGGTCAACGTGAACTGATATGCCAATTGCAAAAACTCGGGTGCCATCAGCGCCGCCAATTCGTCGATAACACGCTGTTCAGATGGTGGTAAGTGGGTCGGTGTTTGGCCACTGATCTGCGAGACAGCCACCTGATGCAATACACTCTGCATGCCACTCACCAGAGCCAACCAATCGGGAGTCTGCATTGCCAATTGGTGCACGCAATCCAGCGCCAGGTGNGCATTGCCTTCGGCTACATGACGGAGCAACACAGGAATTTCGCTGAGTCCCTGAACACCCAGCATCTGCACTACATCCGCGGCCACCACAGCACCCTGACCAAAAGCAATCGCCTGATCCAGCAACGTCATTGCATCACGCATCGATCCGCGACCGGCACGTGCGAGNTGCCACAGCGCCTCGCTGTCTGAAGTGATGCCCTCGGCGGTCACAACCTGATGTAAATGGCCTTGGATTTGATCCGTGGACAGATCACGCAGATGGAATTGCAAACACCGCGACAATACAGTCGGTAACAATTTATGTGGATCGGTGGTGGCAAACAAAAAGACCACGTGCTCAGGCGGCTCTTCCAAGGTCTTTAACAAGGCATTAAACGAGTGCGCGGTGAGCATGTGCACTTCGTCAATCAGGTAAATCTTGTACCGCCCGAGCGTCGGCGCGTAACTCACGTTTTCCAGCAGATCTCGGGTGTCATCGACCTTGGTACGACTGGCAGCATCCACCTCAATCAGATCAACGAATCGATTTTCTGAAATCGCTACACAGGTACTGCATTGACCACAAGGGGTCGCAGTGACGCCTGTTTCACAATTAAGGCAGCGAGCGAGGATTCGTGCGATCGTGGTTTTACCCACACCGCGCGTTCCCGTGAACAGATAGGCATGATGCAACCGCTGCGATGTCAGCGCATGGGTCAGTGCTTTGCGCACGTGATCCTGGCCCACCAGATCCTGAAAGCTGGTAGGCCGCCACTTGCGTGCAAGAACCTGCTGCGTCATGCCTGCCTCTCTGAAAATGGAAGCGACCCTTGCCAGCCACACCCCGGCACCCACAACATCTGCTGCCGCTGCTCCCTTCCGGGCCTGACGGGGTTCACAAAAGTTCCGTTGCGAGGGGACCGACAAGAGTCACCATCGACGATCGGGCAAGCCCGAAGGACAATATTGTCAGGGCAACCATGCATCGGATGCAAGTTTGAATGCCATCACAAGGCACATCAACACCACCAGTGGCCGCACCAGAGCCAGCCCTTTACCCAAAATGAGCCGTGTTCCCAGAAGTGCACCGAGGATTTGTGCCGGAATCATCACCGCCACGGCTGACCACACCACCAGATCACTGGTGACAAAGAGTGCAAGTGCCGCCAGATTAGTCATGGCGTTAAATAATTTCGCATGCATGGTGGCTGCACGCAGCGCCATACCAAGCCCGGAAACCATCAACAAAGCAAACAGTGACCCAGTCCCGGGCCCAAAAAAGCCGTCATAAGCGCCAATCAGGGCGACCGCCAAGACAGCCCAACGAGAAAACCGGGTTTCTGATTGCGCGTCAGACTCAGGCATCCGCACCAGTCCGAAATACAACGCCGCCAGGATTAAGAGAATCGGCACCAGCCGTTCAAGCCAGGGTGCGCCAGCGGACTCCCGCAGCGCCCAGGCGCCCAATAATGAAGAGACAAAAGCTAAGAGCGCATAAGGCCAGAGTGTTTTGAGATTCAGATGACCGGAATACACCAAGCGACTGGCAGCAGTCAGAGTGCCGGCAAAAGCTTGGCATTTATTCGTGGCCAGCGCGGCTGCAGGGCTCAGCCCCGCCATCAAAAACACTGGAATGGTGATCAGACCACCGCCTCCGGCGAGTGTGTCAATAGTCCCCGCAAGCAGGGCCACAGCAGCCAACAAAATCAGCCACTGTGGATCAATCGTCAAATACGATCCCCAACCGCGTGGCCACCTCTCGGTAAGCTTCCATCACGCCGCCAAGCTTTTGTCGAAACCGGTCTTTATCTTTTTTCTCGCCTGTTTTGGCATCCCATAGCCGACAACCATCCGGGCTAAACTCATCACCCAGCACAATCTGGCCATGAAAACGTCCAAACTCCAACTTAAAATCAACCAGTTCTAATCCGGCCTCAGCGAACATCCGCGACAAAATGGCGTTGACCTTGAGCGACAGCTGATGCATTTGCGCGAGCTCATCACGCGTCGCCCAACCAAAGGCTTCCACATGGTGCTCAGTGATCATCGGGTCGTGTAGTGCATCATTTTTCAAAAACAGTTCAAACAGCGCTGGATCAAACCGCAAGCCCTCCTCTACACCCAATCGACGCACCAAGGAACCGGCTGCACGGTTGCGCACAACACACTCCACCGGGATCATGTCGAGCCGTTTTACGAGCGATTCTGTAGCACTCAATCGACCCACGAAATGTGTCGGAACCCCCTCTTTTGCAAGGGATTGCATGATGAATGCGTTAAACTGATTGTTAATCGCGCCCTTATTTTCGAGCTGCTCAATAATCTCGCCATCAAAGGCCGAAGTGTCATCACGAAAGGCCAACACAAGGTGGTCGGAATCCTCTGTTAAATAAGCCGACTTGGCCTTTCCTTCATACAACAATTGCTGTGCTTTCATCATGAACCTACTGTTATCCAATCCATTCCATCTGCTTGCGAGGCGACCCAACGCTCCGCCTTTGAACTCTTCAATGCATTATTTAGCGCCGCCTCGACTAAACGCACCTCATTATTGGTCTCACTGATGTGACAGGCCACCACAGTATGTAGGCGGCTACCACACACTGCAGCCACCAGNGCTTCGGCCTGAGNGTTGTTGAGGTGNCCGTAATCACCACCCACACGGCGTTTTAAAAATGCTGGATACGGACCTGCCTGCAATAACTCCGGATCGTGATTGAACTCCACCGACAGGGCATCCAGTTCCCGAAACGCTTCCAAAACATGTGCCGACACAGATCCTAAATCGCTCAGAATACCAAGACGCTGCCCGGCTGCTTGAAACACACACTGGATCGGCTCACGTGCATCGTGGGGCACCGTCACCGGCTGAATCGCCAGTTCCTTGACCTGAAACGCACCCCGCACCTCGATCGCCTCAGCGATTCGGTCACCACCCACCTCAATCCAAGTCCCACGCGAGGCATACACCGGAATTGAGTGCCGACTGGCCAACGCTTGAACCCCAGACCAGTGATCACTGTGCTCGTGCGTCACTACCACTGCATCTAGCATGTCAGGAGTTAAGCCTAAGCGTTTCAGGCGCGCTACGCTGTCTTGGTAACCAAAACCACAGTCAATGAGTACATGCGTGTCTTGATGCTGCACCACCGTGCCATTGCCACGACTGCCGCTGCCAAGCGAGGCAAAACGCACTAGTAAAGACGCTCCTTCAATTCGCGTACCAACTCGTTGGCGCCACCAATGGACGCCGCCGCGCCTATCGGAACCACCTTTAACACCAAAGGGCCCTGCTCCACTGACATTTGCACTTGATAAACGCCCACTGGATCTTCAATTGTCGTAGCCAACGCGCGGTTTAACGCACTCATCGAGGCTAACCGCCGCTCGGTCACTTTACGCACGTAGCGGATATTGAGCAGACCTTTCTCCAAGTCACCGCCATCAATCGCCGCACCCAGATCACGGACCGCATCCACAGTGACACCAAACACCCGTGCCACCGGCGCATCGATCTGCAGTTGGTCCATCCCCTCAACTCGTTCCGATTGCATCCGGGTATCCACTTCGATTAGCGAGAGGGCTCTCGATACGGCACGACCCTCTTCCTCACGCCGCTCCAAGTGGTACTTGAACTCATCCAGAATGCGTCCGGTCAACACTTGATCAAACTGGCCTGAAGCAGGCACTAATTGCACCTCGCTGGTACCAACCCGCAGCCCTGGACGGACCGCTAACAACAAAGCCACCTCACCCACCTCTGGCGCGAAATGACGAATGATTCGGCTACCTGAATGTGCGTTGGTTCCTTGGAAAATTGAAGACTTTACCAACTGCACACCAGCGGCTTGCGATGACTCCACCACTGAGAGTTTGTTCTCCTCGACAAACCGACGCAGCTCGGGATAGACCGCCGATGGAGGTTCGGGGATCGATAACCAATGCAGATCCCCTATTTCATAGCGCCGAATGGTCGGTAAGCTCACAGTGCGTAACGCAGCGTCGGCCCGGGGCGCTTCAAATGAGCCGCCGTATAACCCGGCAGTCGGCTCATCGACACCTGGAATGACGAGAGACTCGTTAATGCGCTGATCAGACAGCTCATCAGGAACCTTGAGCTTCGGCTCCACGTACGCTGCCTGGTAATCCAATTGCCGATCTCGGATCGCCGCTTGCTGTTGCTCTGATCCTGAACATCCTGCTAACAGCGCCGCCAACAGCACTCCACACACAAATCTCACAAAGCCACCCCGGCTTGCGCACAGGCTGCACGTACTTCGGCGGCGCCTGCCTCCGTCAAGGGGACCAACGGCAGACGACAATCTGCGCGCATCAAACCCATTTGAGCTAAAGCCCACTTACTGGGGATTGGATTGGGCTCTAGGAACAGCGCTCGATGCAATCCCAGCAACAGTTGGTTCTCTGCTTCTGCCTTTACACGATCACCTGCCAATGCGTGCGTGATCATGGAGGACATCAACCGTGGTGCAACATTCGCAGTCACTGAAATGTCACCATCACCACCGAGCAAACACAATTCCATCGCCGTCGGATCGTCACCGGAGTAGACCGCAAAGCCCTCGGGACGATTGGCCAGCAGATACTTCGCCCGCGCCAGATCACCGGTCGCATCCTTAATTCCCACAATGTTGGGTACCGAGGCCAACGTCAGCGTGGTGTCATCGGCAATGTCGGTGACAGTGCGCCCCGGGACATTATAAAGAATCACAGGTAAATCAGTACTGGCTGCGACCGCCGAAAAGTGGGCAATCAAGCCTGCCTGCGGCGGTTTATTGTAATACGGTGCCACTGACAAGATCGCATCTGCGCCCGCTTTGGCTGCCGCCTCGGTCAAACGACAGGCTTCGGCCGTGGAATTCGATCCGGCACCCGCAATCACTGGGATGCGACCGGCAACGTACTTCACAGTGGCGCGGATCACCTCAGCATCTTCATCGTGAGTAAGCGTCGCAGACTCTCCAGTGGTGCCTACCGCAACGATGGCATGAGTGCCTGCGCTGACATGGAATTCCACCAAACGTTCAAGGGCCTCAAAGTCCACTCGACCTGATTCTAAAAAGGGAGTCACTAACGCGACAATGCTGCCTCGGATCATGGGATGGGACCTGTANCTGTTTCGAAGTGGCCTAGGATACAGAGCACCTGAATCAACCGGCAAGGTTGAGAACCAGAAAAAGATCCTCAACCATGATCACAACGCAACAAACCGGAGCCATTATGACTGTTGAAATCAACCAACCGATCCCAGCATTTGCTGCAGAAGCCACATCAGGCCTCAGTGTCACCTCTGATAGCCTGACTGGCCACTACAGCGTCTTGTATTTTTATCCCAAAGACTCGACACCCGGATGCACCACAGAAAGTCAGGATTTTAGTGCCCTACATGGCGAGTTTCTCGCGCTCAATTGTCAAATTTTCGGTGTTTCACGAGACTCGTTGAAAAGTCATGAAAATTTCAAAGCGAAATATGCGATGCCGTTCGAGCTGATCTCCGACCCAGATGAGACGCTGTGCGAGCTGTTTTCAGTGATGCAGTTGAAGAATATGTATGGCAAGCAGGTCCGTGGCGTTGAGCGCTCTACGTTTTTGCTTGGACCCGACGGTGTGTTGCTCGCGGTGTGGCGGAAAGTGAAGGTGCCAGGTCACGCAGCAGAAGTTCTTGAGACCCTCAAAGCGTCGCTCTAGGCTTTCTTGATTCGGTAGCAAAATACCGGGGTATCCGTGCTTTCGATCAGCTGGTGCCCCGTCTTCTGACAAAACTTTGGGATATCACGACATGACACGGGATCGGTTGCCAACAACTCGATCTCATCCCCTGAAGCAAGTTCCACCAACGCCACCTTGAGCTTTAATAAAGGCAAAGGGCATTTCAGCGATGTGCAGTCCAATCTGTGCATAAGCATCCTGTTACAATGCGGTCAGTATACTTGAGAGATTCTGATGCGACGACTGAGTCTACTGATTTTCCTGGCCTGCCTGTTCGGGCCCCTCGAGGCGAAGGCGATCTCCGCGACCGATCTTGCCACACGCGATGGTGAAGTCGCCTTTGGTGAGGCTTGGTTACGCAGTATGCGTGGCCGACTGGGCGAGCGCATCGACCCATTCTGTATTGATGTCCTCGAAACGTGGTTGATTCGGCTGAGAAACCACTATCCACTGGGCGATATGCCACTGAAGGGATTGTGTCTCAACCCTGAGGCCTTTAACGCCTTCGCAGCGCCGGGTGGGATCATTGGTGTCAACGCCGGAGTGTATCTGGACCTGACCAGTGAAGCGGAAATCATGGCAGTGCTAGCCCACGAGCTGGCGCACCTGTCGCAGCGTCACCACTACCGGGGCCTCAGAAACTCAGAGCGCGTCAGTGCCGGCACGCTTGCCACACTGGCTGGCATTGTGGCCGCAATTGCCACACGTCAAGGACAGGCAGCACAGTCACTGATCATGGGAGGTCAGGCTGCTAATGCGCAATCGGCACTTGCCTATTCCCGTGACTACGAGCGTGAAGCGGACCGCATTGGTGCGCAATCACTGGCCGATGCCGGGTACGACCCAACCGCAATGCGCAACGTGCTGGCAATCCTTGCAGAAAAGCAGTCACAGCTGACCGCTGACATGGCTTTCCTTAGCACACACCCGCTAGGGGTTGAGCGTCAGTCTGACCTGGACGCCCGTTTGACACGTTTGCGATTAGACAACACAGCGGTACCGATCCTTTCCGATACCGATTTCCAATTGTTCCGGTGTGTACAAACCGAGGGATTCGAGACCGCAGGCCGCGCAATAGATCCCGAAATGTGTACCCCACTGCGGGCACTCCTGTTGGACTATCGTGCCGATCGTTACCGTGACGCCTACACCGCCTTTCAACGGCTCCCAGCAGCGCATCGCGAGACCCTTACAGGGCTCGATCTAACTCTAGCCTTGGCAACCAAAGCCGGCGATTTCGCGGCGGCACAAGATGCCATCGATACCTTTGCGCTATTTTTTCCATCCTGGGTGACGCCGGTTGTGGGACAAATCGATCTGGCGATTGCAGAGGGTAAGACCAAACTGCCGCGTCAGTTTCGGGAAACTGCCGTCGCGCGACCTGATCGGATTGATCTGTGGCGTGCGCTGGCCCGGTTTGCTGAGGCCACCCGACAGAATCACCTGCTCTTTGAGGCGCGTGCCTGGGATGCGTTGATGCATGGCAAACAAGAAGCCGCGAAGACACAACTGACTCGCGCCCGCGAAGCGTGGCCCAAAACCCTCGACAGCCGCCCCTTAGATCGGCTTGAGACGGCGATTAGCGCTGCTGAGCGTTTGTAAACTCAAGCATTCTATTCAGCGAACGGACTGCACGCTGTCCAATCTCAGGATCAACGAATACCTCAGAGCTCTCTGGCCACTCCGTTAACAGGCGCATCAGTCCCTGCAATCCGTTCATCGCCATCCAAGGACAATGTGCACAAGACTGGCAGGTGCCACCAGCACCCCGAGTCGGCGCTTCAAGCAGCTGCTTATCCGGCACAGCTTGCTGCATTTTGTAAAAAATACCTTTGTCTGTGGCGACGATAAAACGCGGATGCGGCAGCGATACAGCGGCCTTGATCAACTGTGACGTGGAACCGACGGCGTCGGCCGCTTCAACCATTTCTTCGGGTGATTCCGGATGCACCAACAATCCTGCATCGGGGTAGAGCGCCCGCAATTTATCCAAGTCGTGCATCCGAAACTCCTCGTGCACCACACATGCGGAGTCCCAGAGCAACATATCGGCTCCGGTTTTTTGTTGCACGTATCGACCTAAATACCGATCAGGCGCCCACAATATTTTCTCACCACGCTGATCCAGTTGCTCCACCACATCGACAGCGATGGATGAGGTCACCACCCAGTCAGCGCGAGCTTTGACCGCAGCTGAGGTGTTCGCATAGACCACCACCGTGCGATCAGGATGTGCGTCACACCATTCAGAAAAAGCAGCGATCGGGCATCCGAGATCCAAACTGCATGTCGCTTCTAAGGTAGGCATCCAAACCCGCTTATCAGGGCTCAGGATTTTTGCTGTCTCTCCCATGAAACTGACACCGGCAACTATGAGCTCTGGGGCATCACAACGTGCGCCAAACCGCGCCATCTCGAGAGAATCCGCCACCAACCCACCGGTCTCTTCAGCCAGCTGTTGCAATAGCGGATCAACATAATAATGCGCGACCAACCGAGCCTGAGAGGCAATCAGCCGTTGCTTTACCTGATCATAAAGCCCTTCAGCGTCAATGTGACCGCGTGCGTTTTCTGCCAATGCATGTTCAAGGTAGGTGCGCACGTCGGCACGTGTGGCAATGTAATCGTCTGCGACATGCGTCATGGGACTTCCTTAAAAACAGCATGGGACTCGGGAGCAACGTGCCAGCAGCTCAACCGTTCGGCTTTTACGTCGCGCGGTATTATGAGGTGTATCCGCTCGCGCCTCAACGTCGACCTGCTCATCGGCCGCGGTATTTTCCTCGCGACAGGCGCGGTTGGAAATCGGATGGTTTGTCTTTCAACCAATCTACAAAACTGGCGATTTCTGGATGACCAGCAAGCGCCTGAACGCTTGCGAAGTGCGTTGCCAACTCCCGCTCACTTAGACACCGATGGACATGTTTGTGGCACGCAAGGCACAGCCATGCGATGCCCTCACGCATCGCCTCCAAGCCATGTAATCGCCGCAATTTGTCATTGCGATGCAGCCGCTTCGGAATCAAATGATGTTGGGTCAAGGGCACCGAGCGGGTGCAAAGCTCGCACGCATCAGGCCGTGTATGTTGCCGAGGTGATGTCCGCATCTAGGCCCTACTTCCGCCTAATCTGACTTTCCTAGAAATTCTATTTTCTACCATTTTTCCTAATTTTAAAATTGAATTGATAATTTAAACAGAATAATATTCGCCTCATGAAAGTAGATGCAAAAGATAAAGCAATTCTCAATGCCCTACAAAAAGACGGCACACTGAGCAATGCTGCCTTAGCAAAACAGGTCGACCTAGCCCCTTCATCATGCCTCAGTAGAGTCCGTAATCTGCGCAGTCGTGGGCTGATTCGGGGCACCCACGTGCACATCGATGCAGAACAGCTAGGCTACCGATTGCACGTGTTTGCCCACATCAAACTAGAGAATCAAACACGTGACACACTGAGTTATCTCGAAGGCATCATCAAAATGAACCCGAGGGTGCAAGAGTGCTTTCGGATGACCGGTGAATTTGACTACACCTTCCGCCTACTGCTCCGAGACACCCAAGATCTCGAATTCTTCCTCACCAATGAACTGAGCCGAGTGCCACACATCGCCTCAATTCGTACCGAAGTGGCGATGAAATGCGTAAAGCACCGGGCTGAGGTAGCACTTTAATCATCAGAGGCACACCGAAAGCCGATATAGACCACTGCCGTCTCCGGTGGCTTGGTTGCTTGATCATTGCGGTGCATGCGCTCCGCCCCATACCACCAACTGCCACCACGGGTGATACGCTGCGTTGCTGAACCTCCATCCACCCACTCCCAGACATTGGCCCCCATGTCATACAACCCATTGACTCCAGGTTGGGTCGAACCCACACGCACCGGACCAAGACCCCGCATCAGTCGATCCGCATACCCCAAGTGTCCTGAGGACCCACACTCATCCAGACAGTTGGCACCGATTGGTCGATCTCCAGTTGGATAGGGGTAGGTCCTTCCATATTCAAAAGGCGCCGGTGGATCCGTTCGGTATTCTGTGTAGGCTGCTTGCATCCACTCAAGGTCAGTGGGCAAGCGGGCACCGCGCCACCGACAATACTGTTCAGCCTCTGCATAGGTCAGATGCACTGCTGGCTCGGCCGCGTCCGCTGGCGTACCGAACGGATGACTCCAGGTCCAACCCGACTTTTGCTGCCAACCGAATGCATACACTTCGCCACCGCCTGCACGCTCTGCCGCGCTGACAAACCCGGTGTCTTGAGCAAACTCGGCGAAAGCGCCCACAGAGACCTCAGTGCGATCAATTCGAAATCCGTCGATTGACTGCATCTCAGTCGCCGACACTGGAGCGGCGATCGCGAAATAAACCATTAATGCTCTGAAATTCACGGCCTTACCCTTCACAAATCTTAAGTCAAAAGCTTAGGGCACACCGCGCAGATTCAAGGGAATTGCCCGTGATCCGATTGATAGGACTTGAACAACACCGCAGAACAGTCGAGCATTACAACTTGGCATAATGGAGACCAAATGGGTTCAGAGTTCAAATGGGTTGCCGGATCGCTCGGGGCGGTGATTGCCTTTGGTGCGGCGCTACTGATTTACGGAATCATTGATTCAATGCCCGCGCCACCGCCGGCTAAGCCCACACTGGATGAATCCTCTGGCGCCATGATTAAGATCGACTCG
>JGI26088J50261_1001416_pt1 | contig 12931 bp, 17 predicted proteins | sample SaaInl1SG_22_DNA_FD_50261 | JGI IMG/M metagenome (IMG submission 50261)
CTGTTGCACGAGACAGNACCAATGGAAGCCATGACCGAAGAAGAAGCAATCGAGTACTTGATTATGAAAGATTGTCCTGAGTCAGTATGGAAAACTTATAACGAAGGNAACCGTCCTAAGATGGTTNTCTGTACNAAACAACAATTACCACAAACTAGAGAATGGCGAAATTCCTGGAAGATAGAAGTTGCCGCATAGGAGAAGACAATGGTAGATACATATATTGTAGATAAAGATGGTAATCAAGCTGATGCTGCTAATGTAACCGTACCTTCAAAGCGGCACTTTCGTGACGCATGGGTGCTTAATGGCGATGTTATTAGCGAAGACCTTGACAAAGCTAAAGAAATATTTAAAGATAAAATAAGAGAAGTACGTGCGCCTTTGCTTGATGCAGAAGACGTAGTGTATATGAAAGCACTTGAAGCAGATGATTCAGCAGCTAAAACAGCTAGTGTAGCTACTAAAAACGCTTTGCGTGATGCTACTGATAACAGTGCAATTACATCTGCAACAACTATAACAGAGCTGAAAGCAGCTTGGGATACAGACGTACTAGGTGATAGCCCTTACGCATAAAGAGGATTTACAATGGCAAATACATACACTTGGGACTTCCCACAGCTTGATACAGCACCAACAGAAGAGGCTGAGTTACAGGCTATGCTGGACGAGCAAATGCAAAACCTTGTAACACCGCCTATTGTAGGCAAAGTGCCATCAGGGTGGTAGTAAGGAGAGTTAAATGACACGAGCAAGAGATATAGCAAACCTCGTTGATGCCAACGGGGATATTGTTGCAGGTGCTTTGGATAATGTTCCTGCGGCTGATGTAGTAAACGATACTACTCCCCAGCTTGGCGGCAACCTAGACACCAACGGTAACAACATTAACTTTGGCGACAGTAGCGGTTCATCAGATGACCGTCTTACATTTGGTGCTGGCACAGATATGCAGTTGTACCACGATGGGTCTGATTCATATGTTCGTGATACAGGAACTGGCAACTTAAAACTTGTTACCGCAGGAACAGCAGTAAGGATTGCTACTGATGGTGATGAGAATATGGGTTACTTCGCCAAAAATGGTGGGGCATTTTTATATTATGACAATGCACAAAAACTAGCCACCACATCATCTGGCATTGACGTGACAGGCACATTAAACGCATCAACAGATGTACAGATAAACGGCACATCAGTTGCCACAACAGGAAAATCAATAGCTATGGCTATTGTATTTGGAGGGTAATTTATGACCGCACCTAACATTGTAAATGTTTCTACTATTACTGCTAAAACAGTAGGAGCAGCTTTAGGAACAACACTAACTACTGCGCTACTAACTAACCCAACTTCATCAGGAAAAGTTTTTAAAATAAATACTATTATTGCTTGTAACGTAGATGGTTCAAGTTCCGCTGATGTGAGTTTAGAACATTATGACGGTACTAACTCTAGGCGTATTGCAAGCACCATTTCTATACCAGCAGATTCAACACTTGTTGCTTTGGATAAAAATAGTATAATTTATTTAGAAGAAGGACATTCTATTAGAGGTGGCGCAAGTGCTACAGGTGATATTGAGTGTCTAATAAGCTATGAGGAGATTAGTTAATGTCAAGAGCTAACGGTGGTATTGTTGGTGTTTTAAACGAACCCTCATCTGCTATGGCGGCTACAGGTGGCACTGTAACAACAGATGGTGACTACAAAGTTCATGTATTTACTTCTAATGGAAATTTTCAAGTAACTTCAACGCCATCAGCTTCAGGGGTATTTGATTTAAAAAGTCAATATAATTTACAAAAAAATAATAAATGGCCTTCTGGTGCGGCTGTTTTAGATGAGCTCCTAATGGTAGGAGGCGGTGGCGGAGGTGGCGGTACTAGCAATGGATGGTCTGCTGGTGGTGGCGGTGCATATGCTTACCAAGATACTAACCGTCCAGTTAACGCACAAACCTACGCTGTAGTAGTAGGGAGTGGTGGTTCAGGAGGAAGCCCTGGAAATAGAGGAAGCGTAGGAACATCAAGTACTTTCGATGGACTTAATGTACAAGGTGGAAGCAGTGGTACAGGAGATTATTGTTGTCCCTATGGAACAAACGGTGGTCAATCGGCAACGGCTGGTAATGCTGGGTCAGCGACTGACATAACAGATGACATCACAGGTACTTCTGTAACTTACGGACGAAGCGCACCAACTCCAAGTCTAAACTCAGGCCATCCCTCAAATACTGGTAATACAGGTCGTGGTGGTTCAGGTTCAAGAAATTACAGTAGCCAATCAGGTCAATCAGGTAGGCCAGGGATTGTTGCAATGAGGTACAAGTTCCAATGAAAATTCTTATTTGTAATAATGTATTTCATTCAGTTATGTCAGATGCTGAAAACGAACCCCCTGCAACACAAACTATTGATGGTCTTACATATGATAGTGAAATTATTCAGGTAACTGATACTTTGAAAAATTTTTATCCTAGCTGTATTTGGGATGGCAGTAACTTTTCAGAACCTGCACAGAACAAGCTATCTTCTCAAGAAGTTACAGATTACTGGACAGATGTAGAGAATAGACTTAATGGCTAAAGTTTATTATTCACCTAAAACAAAACAAGGGGATTTACCTTTAGAAAATATACTAGAGGTAGTTCCTTTTACTAAAAACTTTGTACCATCCAAAATGAATTTAAATAGGCCATCTTGGTTTACAAAGCTAAACAAAGATGACTTTGGACATATGACACAGTGTCCGTCATTTATAAATGTAATGAATATTGGGTATGTAGTAAAAAGTATGGCTGATATTTATGTGACACAAGATAATGGTGAAATTAAACTACAGAGTAACTATCAAAATATTGCTTCTAGTATATCAGATAAATTTCCATTTGATAACGACATAGATATACATACACAAAATCAGTTCTGTGACAGATTTCCTTTTGAAGAGGGATTTGTTCCCATGTCTTTAAAGTTCGCTTCCCCTTTTGTTTTTGTACCTGATAAGAACCTACAAGTTATGTTTTTGCCCTGTTGGTGGGATGAAAGTTATAAATATATTAGAGCTTATTACGGATTTATTCAACATCACAAAAACGAACCTGTAGGGTACGAAATAAACACAGCTATTAAGATACCTTCTAAACAACCTTATTGTATTCCAGCAGGTACTCCATTAGCTCAACTTATTTTCTGTAATACCGAACAAATAGAATTTAAACTGATTGATAAACCTTCTGTGTATAAAAAAATTATGCAATCGAAACTGGGCGCGAGATTAACACGGTATATGTCAATAAACTCACAGTCCCCAATAAAAAGGATTAAATCTTTTCTGGTTTCAGGAGATAACAAATGACACAAATTACAAAGCCATAGGGTGACGCATGATGGACGAAACACAAGCCCAACTAAATGCCCACGAGCGAGAGTGTGCTATCCGTTATGAGATGGTACACGCTAAGCTAGAAACACTAGATAAACGTATGTGGAGACTTGAAGCACTCATTATGGGATCAACGGTTATTATTGTTGGTCTTGCAGCATCACTATTAATGAAACTTTAGGAGAATGCTATGCTGGCTGAACTCGCAGCCGCTAACGCTGCTTTTGCAGTTATAAAACAAACAGTTATGAATGGCAGAGAGCTTACTGCTGCTATTCAATCAGTTGGAGATTTTGTAGCCGCCAAGGAAGAGTTAGAAAGGCGTAAGGTTAGAAAAACTAAACGAGGACATCAAGCCGCAGACTTAGAGGAGTTTATGGCTCTTGAAAAAATAAGAGAACAAGAAGACCAACTTAAACAACTAATGATATATACGGGTCGCCCAGGATTATGGCAAGATTGGCAACGATTTTTAGCGGAAGCTAGAAAGTCTAGACGGGTGCAAGAAAAACTTAGACGTAAACGAAGAGAAGAAATTATAGATACTATTTCTATAAGCTTACTTGTGCTTGCATTAATAGGAGGAACTGTTGCAATTGCCTCTTGGGTATATTATTTAAAAACATAGGAGGACATAATGTTTGAAGCGATAGTATTGATTTGCAGTATAGTAAATAATCAATGCCTAGAGGCAGTAGATAAATGGGGGCCATATACAACTCAAACTGCTTGTATTGAGCGAGCAAATGAGATGAAAGAATCAATCGAAACAGAACAAGAGTTTTGGAAAGCAGTTTCCTTTAAATGTGAACAAGGAGATAGCGTATGATACAAGCGTTAATTGGTCCTGTTTCATCTTTATTAGATAAATTTATTGAAGATAAAGATCAAAAAGCATCACTTGCCCATGATCTTGCAACAATGGCGGAGAAACATGCACATGAGCTGGCAAGAGGTCAACTCGAAGTTAATAAAGCTGAAGCGTCGCATCGAAATATATTCGTGGCTGGTTGGCGGCCTTTTATTGGTTGGACTTGTGGTATTGCTTTATTCTGGCATTTTGTTGGTCTACCCATCACTTTGTTCATTGTGAGTTGGGTAGGCGTAGAAATACCTGCATTACCAGAGTTTGAAATGGAAACACTTATGACTGTACTAATGGGTATGCTTGGTCTTGGTGGACTAAGAACCTTTGAAAAGATCAAAGGAAAAACCAAATGAATATAGATATCTTAAGAAAAGAAATAACAAGAGATGAAGGGGTAGAATACATAGTCTACCTTGATCATCTTGGTTTACCTACGTTTGGAATTGGTCATCTTATTAAAGAGTCTGATCCTGAATACGGTAAACCTGCAGGGACTCCAGTATCAACCGAGAGGGTAAATAGTTGCTTTGAAACAGACATACAAACAGTGTTGGACGAATGTAATAAACTTTATGATGACTTCTACGAATTACCCGAAGAAGTACAACATATAATTGCTAACATGATGTTTAATATGGGTTATCCTAGACTTAGCAAGTTTACAGGAATGAAGGCAGCAGTAGATGCTCGTGACTGGAATCGTGCTGCTGATGAAATGGTTGATAGTCGATGGTACACTCAAGTTACTCGAAGAGCAGAAAGATTAGTTAATCGTATGCGTAGTATATAAAACGCCCTATAAGGGGAAAATCGTCATTATATATTATAGAGGTTAACTAATGAGAAACACGACATACTTAGGTCCATCGATGCCTATTTCAGAAGAAATCGATCAAATGAAATACCGATTAAAAGATGAAGACTTTGACGGTAAAATTAAACGTATAGCAAAAGCCTTAAGCGATAACGAAAGTCACCAATACGAATTAGAAGACATACTAGGCAATATGCGTTTCTTACCTGCTGGTCGTGTTCAAAACGCCATGGGAAGCCCAAGAATAACTACTGCTTATAACTGTTTTGTATCAGGTATTATCGATGATTCGATGAACAGTATTATGGAACGAGCAACACAAGCCGCTGAAACTATGCGGAGAGGTGGTGGTATCGGTTATGACTTTAGCCGTATCAGACCGCGTGGTGACATGATTCGTTCACTAGAGTCACAGTCAAGTGGTCCAGTATCTTTCATGGGTATCTATGATGCTATCTGTCAAACAATTGCATCTAGTGGTCACCGCAGAGGCGCACAGATGGGTGTCTTGCGAGTAGACCATCCAGATATTTTTGACTTTATTCGTGCTAAGCGTAACAGTGACAAACTTACTGGCTTTAATATTTCGGTAGGTATTACAGATGCTTTTATGGAAGCACTAGAAGACCCTTCTGCAACCTTTGATCTTGAGTTTGAAGGTCAAGTATATAAAACTCTATCTCATAAAGAAGTGCATGAACTCTGGGATGAGATCATGGAGTCAACTTGGGATTGGGCAGAGCCAGGAGTTCTGTTCATTGATAGGATAAATGATAACAATAATTTATGGTATTGCGAAACGATTGAAGCAACTAATCCCTGTGGAGAACAGCCACTACCACCGTTTGGTGCTTGTCTTCTGGGCAGCTTTAATCTTGCTAAGTATATTGCAAATCCTTCACAGGGTGGTTTAATNTTTGACTTTAANTCTTTTAAAAAAGATATNAAAGAAGTCGTAAGAGCAATGGATAATGTCATTGACAGAACAATTTACCCACTGAAGGAACAAGAAGATGAAGCAAAAAATAAACGAAGAATGGGACTTGGAGTTACAGGACTTGCCAATGCTGGCGAACTATTGGGATACCCGTATGCTTCAGATGACTTCCTTAATTGGATGGCTACCGTCTTTAAAACACTCAGAGATGAAACCTACAGAACATCAGCTGAGCTTGCAGCAGAAAAAGGAGCTTTCCCACTCTATAATGAACAGTATCTAGAAGGTGAGTTCATTAATAGTCTTAGCGAAGATGTATATGCTTTAATTAAAAAGAATGGAATTAGAAACAGTCACTTAACTTCAATCGCACCAACAGGCACAATTAGCCTGTGCGCAGATAACGTATCAGGAGGGATTGAACCTGTCTTTAGTCATTACTACGATAGAACTATCCAGACCTTTGACGGACCAAAGGTTGAACGAGTTGAGGATTATGCCTACTCAATGGGAGTTAAGGGTAAAACAGCTAACGAAACAAACGTACAAGATCATCTTAAAGTACTATTGCAAGCACAAGAATACATTGATTCAGCGTGTTCTAAAACTTGTAATGTAGGAGATGATGTAAGCTATGATGAGTTCAAACAGGTCTATGTTGATGCCTGGAAAGGCAGGGCGAAGGGATGTACAACGTTTAGACTTAGTGGCAAAAGATACGGTATCCTCAACGAAACCGTGGAAGAAGAAACGAAGGTATCTAGCGAAACTCAGGAAGTGGCTCAAGAAGAAGGAAAGGCAGAGGCTTGCTTCTTCGACCCAATTACTGGCCAAAAAGAGTGCGCTTAACAATAATATAGTGGAGGAGTAAAATGGCAGAAGATGTTATTTCTGTTACCGATATTGCATCGATGGGAGTTGTCGTTGACACTCCTCCTATTGCATTAGCACCTAACGTTTTTACAGATGTTAGAAATGTAAGATTTAAAGATGGTGCAGTTAGAAAAATAGAAGGTGAACTTTTATTAAACAATATTACAAGTGACCTAACTGCTTCAGGAGAAGAGTTTGGTCAAGTAAGGTATTTTGCTGTATGGGAAAATCCAAACTTAGCACCCCATGGGTGTTACTATATCTGGGTAGTAGACTATATCAGAAACAATATTATTGTTGGACAAAAAGTTTATATTCAAGATCACAAAGGTACTAAAAAAGACTTGACACCAGCAACGTTAACTGATGGATTTGGTACTACAAACTACGGTTGGCAGCATACTTTATTTAGTGGTGGCTTTGCTTTTATTATTAATAATGGTATTGATAAGCCACACTATATACTAGATACAGCTGGTAATGACGATATCAATGATCTTGTACTTGCAGAACTTCCTGGATGGGATAGTTATAATGTAGAACAAATTGTTCATAATGATACTTATTCCGCTGGAGCAAGTACTGTATTTGATCTTGGTCAAAAAGTAGATTTCACAGTTAATGAAATTCAGGTTACAGGTACAAATGTTAAAACAGTAAAAGTAGGTAGCCCTGCAGGTACAGGAACTCCAAATACAGTTAACTTTGTTCCTGGAACTTTACCTGCATCTATCCCTTCGGTAACAGGGAATCAGTATGAAATATACACAGACACAGCTACAAATACTACAGTTATTGTCGTAGGCGGTCTTACAATAGGTGATACTGTTACAGTTACAATTGAATCTAGAAATCCTGTTAATGTACGTTGCGGTGTTATTGAGTCCTTTGGTGACTTACTAGTAGCAGGTGACTTAACAGAAGTTGATTCAACTAACACATCTAAGATTATTCGTAGGCTTTCAGGTGTAGTCAGAACTTCAGATGTTGCAGTTCCAGGCTCAGTGCCAAATAACTGGAATCCATTCTCAGCAGGTGTAAGTACAGCAGACGAATTTACTCTTTCTGAAACAAACGTTATCCAGGAAATGAAGTCACTGCAAGGTAATATGTACATTTACAGTACAGACAGTATACACGTTATGCGTCTTACAGGTAACCTTGCAGCACCTGTTTCTTTTGCGCCTAATACAGACGAATATGGTTGTCTTACTACGGGAGCAGTTGTAGAATACGATGGTAAACACTTTGTAGTGGGTGCTAACGATATTTATACTTTTGCAGGAAACCCAGGTAATATCCAATCACTGGCAAGTAAAAGAGTTAATCGTTACTTTTACGCTAACTTAAATCCAATTCACGAAAGGCAATTGTTTACATTACAAAATCACCAAGAAGAAGAAATCTGGATTTGTTATCCTACTCTTAATTCTACTGGTGGTGAATGTGATGAGGCACTTATTTGGAATTATAGACAAAACACTTGGACAATACGTGATTTGAATAATGTAGCAGCAGGAGATGTTGGACCAATTAAAGGTGGCGGCATCCCTACAGCTACTATTGCAGTAGTGGGTAACTCAGGTAATGCTGGTTATACAAATCGTGGTAAAAAAGAAATACAAGAAGTGACTATTAATGGTAAAACACCTAAGAAAACAGTGGGTACTAAAGCTATTAAGACAGTTGCAGTAAGTACTTTTTCTGACTTTACTACTGATGTCCTTGAAGTTGTAGACTTAACAGTAACAGGTGACACTGGACCAAATACTGTAAATGCAGTAAGTACTTTAACTTACCCTGCATCAACAACTTTTACTTATGATCGTAATAAAGTAACACACCTTGATGGTGGTGCTAGTGCGATTATTAATGGTGATGCCAGTATTGGTAACGTTAGTTTTCCAGCAAGTGCTATTCTAGGTACGAACTACGCAGATGGTGCTACAATCACAATGGCACAATTTGTAGACGCAATTAAAGATTATATTAATGCAAACAATGCTTTAGCAGACTTTACAGCTACAGTAGCATCAAATGTATTGACACTTACTTCAGACGTTCCTGGACCTCGTGTATTTAGTACTTCTACTTTTGCAGTATCTGGTAGTGGAACAACTACTAACATAACACCTAACTCAGTAACTGCAGGTGTTGGTGTATACGGTATTACAGCGGCACTTAGCCCTGCGATATCTATGACTATTACAGCACCAGCTGTGTCAGGTGTACATTCTGCAATTAATGAAACAGTTACACTCTCTACAGGATTAACTAGTCAAACAGCTATCAGAGATGATATCGTTACTTTGTTATCTGCTTTGACAACGTTTGATGGTAGCGCAAGTGCAATCTATGGAGTTTCTACAAACGGTAATAATGTAAGGTTTACTTCAGTTAACGGTGGAGATCATAGTGCTTTAACTATTGCATTCTCAACTAGCTATGCTGGTACTACTTATACCGAAACTGAATTTGGTGGTAACTTAACTGCTTCAGTAAACGTAGTAACTACAGGTGTTGATAATAGTATACCTCAACCTACTCTGACTGTTACTTTTCCCGATGGAACAACAGGCAGTGAAGTGTTAGACGGTACTCAAACAAGAGCTACAGTTGTAACTGCAGTGAGTAATATCATTTCTGCAAGTAGTGATTGGGGTACAACTACAGGTGTAGGGCTAGTCACAGCAACAGCAAATGCAGTAGGCGTAGTATCAAACAACTTTAGTGTTGCAATAACAAGCCTAGGTACACTACCAGCTGGCTTTAGTAGCAGTAACTTTACAGGCGCACAAACAAGAGCAGGTAGAGCAGTACACAATACTACAGATAGGATTACTCTTACGCCTCCTCTAGGAAACGCAGTAACGGTTGATTTTGATAGTACTACTGCTTATGATCCTGACTCAGGTTCAGCACCTACTAATGTAGAAGAAATCACAGCTACAGAGATTGCTACCGCATTAGAAGCAGCTTGGACAGACACTACTTACTTTACAGTGGCTAGGACAAATGAAGTATTGACATTTACAGCAGTAGATAGAAACAATATTTCAGGTTCTTTTAATTACACTATAGTTAATGGTGACTCTAGAACAGGCACATTAGTAACTCCATTGATTGCTGATTCTACATCAAGTGATATTGTAATTACTGATGGTGTAAGCCCTGATTATGCTAAGCTTACTCGTGTAACAATTACTGTTAATACAACAACAGGCAGCAGTGTAATCTTTGACAGACACTATGGAGAAGGCCCAGGTAGACTGCTTGATCCTAACTTTACTCCTGCGGCTAACGATGATACTTACGGTGATACTTCTTATACAAGCGATGCTGATTATCTTAATGCGTATTATGATCCTGATAAGACACAAAATGCTACAGAGTTAGCAAAGCCTAATGGCACAGTCTCAACAATGCAAAGTGCTTTACTAGCTGCTTTGGCAGAGATTAACACTAACAATGCATTGATTGTTACACCTGATAGCACTTCGGCTCCTACTGAAATTGATATTAGTCCGAGTCAGTTTAGTGCTACAGCTAACTATGTTACAGCATTTAGTCCTGATACAGAGGTGATACCTGCAACAGTTGCACCAACTACTACTGCATTGACAGCAGTAGCAGAAGGTGTTGCAGTAGCAAGTACTACACCTACTCAAGATACAACAGGCACTACTATCAGTACTACGTTTGATATTGTAAGATCTTGGTCTAGCGATCAAACTAACCCTAATAAAATCTTTCCTATCTTTGCTCAAAGTGGCTATGTAAGTGGCACTTTATTTAATCGTATTAGAGCAGCAGACCTAGGTTATGACTTTGAAGGGACACCCTATGTGTCTTATGTTGANCGTGAGCAGTTAAGTATTACACCTAACTTTGACACTGAAACATTAAACACTATAGCAGTGTGGGCTGATGGTGGCACGATAACTTCGGTAGGNGGTACACCACAACGAGCAACGCTACAGATNAGAGCAAGAGCAACTAATAACTCAGGTGAACTTGCATATCTTACTGCAGAAGAAGATAACACACAAACAGATGCAAAAGCAAATAAGCTAACAGTAAATGACTTTACGGTTGCAGATGCGTATAAAACAGATTTACGCATCACAGGTCGATTCTTAAACTANAGAATTGATGATGCTAACCCAAGAACAAATGTAGATTATACAGGCACTAATACTAATGCTTGGAATNTTTCAGGGTTTCAACTAGGAGTTAAGAAAGGAGGAGCTAAGTAATGCCAATTCAAAATCCTCCTATTACAGAAAACTCTTCTTTAGATTTTACTTTGTTAGAATTAATACGTTTAATTAATGACCTTGAAAGTAAAAATATAAAGTTAATTAACGATATTAAAGATGCTACTGATTTTGCAGACTTACAAACAAAGGTAGACACATGATAAAACTTATTGAGGACAATAATGTATTAGAAGCTATTCAGCTTATGGATAAATCAACAAAAGGTAAAGAACATTTAGGATATGAACGAAATGAGTCTATCTGGATACAATATTTTTTATCTCTTGTTGAAAAGCAAAAAGAAGGAACGCCTCATGTATTAGTCATTGGTGATTATGACGATGATGGTAAATTAAGAGGCTTCCTTTCTGCTGCTACTTTTAGTAACTATTATAACAAAGAATGGGTTATGGACGTTAAAGACTGCATTGTGGATCATGACCACAATAATGCGTTTGTAGTTTATAGACTGTTTGATGCCATGATGGACCACATCAAAAAGAATGGTGGTAAACACTGGCGAGCCGACTCAGTACGTAGCGAGCAAGAAGCTATGGACTATGGTCGTTTCTTGCAACACAGATATAACGCAGCACTGCACGTTTCAGTGAGAGGCGTATTACAGGAGAATTAAATGCTTTTATTAAAGCACATAACTGGCGATGCTTATTCTAGATTTGGCGGTCGTGCAGTATTTAAAGGAGGAGGAAGTACTACTACTTCAACTTCAGGTATTGCACCTGAGTTTAAACCACAAGTTAAAGAAGCATTAGATATTTCAACAGGTTTATTACGGAGTCAGCAAGCAAGCCCTCGCTCGATTGTAGCAGGATTAACTCCACAACAACAGCAAGCTCTTGCAGCACAACAGCAGTCTGCCTACGATAAAATGACTGGCTCAGGTCTATACAGTACCCGTGCAGCAGAAGAAACTGCGCTTAAAAATCTTGCAGGTCAAAACCTTATGGGTGCAAGCACTGGTGGTTCTCTTGGTTCTGCTCGAAGTCAAGCGGCTATGCAAGGTGCTTTAGCAGGTCGTGCAGGCGAGTATCAACAAGCGCGTCAACAAATGGCTGATACAGGCATTCAACAATTGGGCCAAGCTGGTACTACTTTACAAAAGCAACAACAAAAAGAGTTGCAAGCAAGAGATGAGTCGCTTGATAGATTCTTTAATCGCCTTACAGGTGTAGCATCTAAAGAAACTACTAGCAGCGGAGGCGGTAAATGATTGAAATAGCTAGTGATGAAGAGCGTTTAAAAAATCAAGGCGTTAGACAAACTATTCAAGCCCCACAAGCAGTACAAGCACAGCCTGGAATAGCCCAACAGTTTGGTAATATGGCTAAACAGCGTGTTATGGAAGGTGCGCTTGATAAAGGTTCAGAAGCGCTTGCTACTAAGGCAACTGAAGCAGGACTTATGAATAGCGCAGGTGCATTGACAGGAATGGGTGCAGCAATGCCTTACGTTGGTGCAGGTATCCTTGCAGGTAAAGCGCTAGGCTTCTTTAATAACGGTGGGCATGTTGGTCCGTTGTATGCATCATCAGGTAGTAAAACACCTGAAGGTAAAAGTATTGCTGATCAGTTCAAGTATATTAGAGATAAAGAATATTATGAAGGTTTAGACCGTGCTAAGGATGATTATTTTGCTTCTCAAGGAATAGGAATTGCATATAAATCAAATGGTGGACCCCTCTATGCAGCACAAGGTGACCAAGCAGAAGACGATGGAATGTTAGAAACAATTGCTCGTAAGCTAAAGTCAGCTAAGAATTATGTTATGGG